>JACCDH010806563.1_pt1 | contig 12812 bp, 11 predicted proteins | sample 7442481 | NCBI WGS metagenome assembly JACCDH01 (sample SAMN15323433, study PRJNA562643) | freshwater metagenome | isolation source: river surface water | place: USA:Blue River Watershed | collected 2017-08-15
ACGCCCATGTGCGAGAGCACTACCGCCGCCGTTTCCGCCATGTGCTGGTGGACGAGTTCCAGGACACCAACAAGCTGCAGTACGCCTGGCTCAAGCTGCTGGTGGGCCTGCCGGGCGAGGGCGGCCAGGGGGCAATCATGGCCGTGGGCGATGACGACCAGAGCATCTACGCCTTCCGTGGTGCACGCGTGGGCAACATGGCCGACTTCGTGCGCGAGTTCCAGGTCCAGCACCAGATCAAGCTGGAGCAGAACTACCGCAGCTACAGCAACATCCTGGATTCGGCCAACCACCTGATCGGCCACAACAAGGGCCGCCTGGGCAAGACGCTGCGTACCACCCAGGGCGCGGGCGAGCCGGTGCGCGTGGTGGAGCAGGCCAGTGACTTTGCCGAGGCCAACTGGGTGGTCGACGAAATCCGCCAGCTGGTCAAGTCCGATGGCTTCGAGCGCAAGGAGATCGCCTTGCTCTACCGCAGCAACGCGCAAAGCCGGGTGCTGGAGACGGCCCTGTTCAATGCCGGCTTCCCTTACCGCGTCTACGGCGGCCTGCGCTTTTTCGAGCGGGCCGAAATCAAGCACGCGCTGGCGTACCTGCGTTTGCTGGAGAACCCGCACGACGACACCAGCTTTTTGCGGGTGGTGAACTTTCCGCCGCGCGGCATCGGTGCGCGCAGCATCGAGCAGCTGCAGGACGCGGCGCGTGCCGCCGGCTGCTCGCTGCACGACGCGGTGAGTGCCACCACCGGCAAGGCCGGGGCCAACCTGGGCGCCTTTGTGGCCATGATCGATGTGATCCGTGAGCAAACCGAAGGCCTGACCCTGCGCGAGATCATCGACCTGGTGCTCGACAAGACCGGCCTGGTGCAGCACTACCGCACCGAGAAAGAGGGCGCCGACCGGGTGGAAAACCTGGAAGAACTGGTCAACGCTGCCGAGAGCTTTGTCACGCAGGAAGGCTTTGGCCGCCATGCGGTGGCCCTGCCCGAACTCTCACAAAGCCCGGCCAGCCAGGGGCTGAGTCCCGTTCGCCCTGAGCTTGTCGATGGGCAGCCCCCCTTCACGGACGAAACCCTGGAAGACGGCGTGACCATGAGCCCGCTGGCCGCTTTCCTGACGCACGCCGCGTTGGAGGCGGGTGACAACCAGGCGCAGGCCGGTGAAGACGCGATCCAGCTCATGACGGTGCACGCCAGCAAGGGGCTGGAGTTCGACGTCGTGTTCATCACCGGACTCGAAGAAGGCCTGTTCCCGCACGAAAACGCGATGAACGACTACGAAGGCCTGGAGGAAGAGCGCCGCCTGATGTACGTGGCCATCACCCGTGCCCGCAAGCGCCTGTACCTCAGCCATTCGCAGACGCGCATGCTGCACGGTCAGACCCGCTACAACCTCAAAAGCCGCTTCTTTGACGAACTGCCTGAGCACTGCCTCAAGTGGGTCACGCCCAAGCAGGCGGGTTTTGCCAGCGGCATGGGCACGCCCTGGACGCCGGCGCAATCGCGGCACAGCCAGGGAGCGCAGGCCCGGCCCTCCTGGGGCAACAGCGGTCTGGGCACGGCCTCGGTCAGCGCCGACACCTGGAAAAGCCCGCCCGTGCCGGTGCAGAAAAGTGCCCCCGAACATGGCATCCAGGCCGGCCTGACCGTGTTCCACACCAAGTTTGGTGAAGGCAAGGTGCTGGCGGTTGAAGGTGCGGGCACCGATGCCCGCGCCCAGGTCAACTTCCCGCGCCACGGCGTCAAGTGGCTGGCGCTGTCGGTGGCCAAGCTCACGGTGGTCTGAACCACCGCAGGAGAACCCCATGCAGATCAACACCCTCCAGCAGTTGCGCGCGCTCTATGCCGAACCCACCGAGCGTGCGCGGCGCAAGCAGCTCGATGCGCTCGACCGCCATTGCAAGGCCTTCATCGCCCTGTCGCCCTTTGTGGTGCTGGCCACCGCCGATGCTTCAGGCCGGGTGGACGCGACGCCGCGCGGCGGGGCGCCCGGTTTTGTCGTGGTGCCGGACGACCACACCCTGCTGCTGGGCGATGCGCCGGGCAACAACCGGCTCGATGCCCTGCAGAACCTGCTGGACAACCCCCAGGCTGGCTTGCTGTTCATGGTCCCGGGCGTGGATGAAACGCTCCGGGTCAATGGGCGTGTGATGCTGTCGGTTGATCCCGCGGATCTGGCCTTGTGCAGCGATGGGCGCCGCACGCCCAAGCTGGTGCTGCGCGTGGCGGTGCAGGAGGCTTTTTTGCATTGCGCCAAGGCTTTCATGCGTTCGCAGTTGTGGAGCGAAGCCTCGCGCATCCCGCGTGATCGCCTGCCGACCATGAACCAGATGATTCACGAGCAGCTCGGTCTGGCGGAGCCGCCAGAGACGCAAATGCAGATGCTGGAGCGTTACCGCAAGGACCTCTGAGGCGCCGGCCCGTTCAACGGTCGGGTTTTTCGCCCTTGCGCGCAGCCATGGCGTACTGTGCAGCTGCGTTGGACATCGATACGGCCTGCGCCGCTGCCTCGGTGGCCAGGCGGGTGGCATCGGCGGCGGCCGCTGAGGCTTTGGCCGAGGCATCTTCGGCGTGGTGTGCCACGGCCAGTGCGGTGGCTGCTGCGGCAGAGGCGGCCGAAGCTGCCGCTTCCATGGCCGCTTGCGCCACGGCCTGGGCGGCTTCGGCCGCTTGCTCCGCGGCCACCACGATGGAGGCGTTGGCGGCTTCCCTGGCAGCGTTGGCGCAAAACACAGCGGCCTTGGCCGAGTTTTCTGCAGCGAGCACAGCGCGCTTGGCCGCCTCGGAGGCATGCAACGTCAACCCCTTGAGGCTGACCAGGGTTTGGGAGTAGTGGCGCTGCAGGTCGCTGTAGCTGAGCTTGAGGCCGGCTATTTCGGCCTTGAGCGCGTTCAACTCGCTGCGGATGTGATCGATTTCGGAGGTCATGGGCCAGGCCGAAGCCGCAGGTTGAAACGTTACCTGTCAAAGCGGGACAGACAGGCGATTGAATGCTGTGGAAACAATTTTATAGCACTCACATGATTGGGCTTCGATGCCTGTGCGGTCGATCACCGTGATGTGTCCGCGGGTATAGGCAATCCAGCCTGCAGCCTGCAATTTTTGCGCGGCCAGTGTCACCGCCTCACGGCGTACCCCCATGGTGCGCGCGATCAGTTCCTGCGTCAGCACCAACGGTTCCTGTTCCTTGCGGTCCAGGCAGGCCAGCAGGGTACGGCACAGCTGTTGCTCGATCGAATGCCTGCGTATGCACACCACCTTCTGGGCGGCATCGGTCATGAGCGCCTGCATGTAATGCAGGATCCGGCGGCGCCAGCGACCGTTGTCTTCAAACAGTGCATTCATGATCCGGGCCGGAATGCGCCAGGCTTTACCCTCGCACAGAACTGTGGCGCTGTAGGTGGCGCAGCCCTTGCCGGTGAAGCAGGAGATGCCCACCAGTCCTTCACGGCCAGTCAGTGCGAACTCTGCGCTGTTGCCATCTTCGAGCGCGCATTCGAGCGCCACGATGCTGCTCACGGGAAAATAAACGTAGCCGATGTTCTGCCCAACCACATGCAGGACTTGACCCTGCGCCAGCTGGACCTGATCCACGTAGGCTGACACAGTGGGGCACTCCTGGGCGAGTGCAGTCAGAAGCTGGTTGCCGAAATTCTGATTTTTCTGGAGAAGGTTGGCCATGGGTCAAGGTGTATGGCCTGACCAAAAATGAGCATGTCTGCGCCAACGAGGCAAGTACAGCACAGACCTTGCAGTGCCAATGTGTGGTTTCACACAGAGCAGTTCAGTCCAGTGGTGGTGTGGCACTGAAACAGTCCTTCACGGTGAAGAGCATCGATGTGAAGAACATGGCGGCTACGAGCAAGGCCAGCGGCATCATGATGGACAGTGTCATCTGCACATCACCCAGCAGGCTTGAAGCCAACATGGCCAGCACGGCGGCTGTGCCAAACAGTGCGACCCAGACCAGGGTGTAGACCACAAACGCGCCTTTGTTGCGCCAGCAGCCCATCCAGCTGAAAAACAGGCTCTTGACCGGGGGCACGCCCTGCCAGAACACCAGCGCTGGGGCGTGCCAGAACAGCATGGACAGTGGCAGGTAGAGCACCATCGATACCCACAGAGCACTCTGAAAGCTGCTGGTCTGCACGAGTTCCGGACGGATCGGCTCACCGGCCAGGTAGACGCGGGCGAATTGGCCGCCATCGACCAGCATGGACAGGCCCATCAGCAGCACAAAGCCGCTGGCGTACAGTGCGCCCAGCTGCAGCATGGGCCGCCTGCGCGGCCCCGCGCGCAGGGCTTGCCACAGGGTGGCGGGCATGGGGAAGCGGCCTTCGCTGGCCACCTGGCTGGCCGCCATCAGACCCACCGTGAAGGCAGGCATGAGCACCAGGGCGAGCACACCGCCCACCAGGGGCAGCATCGACACCAGCGAAACCAGCGCCATGAACAGGAAAAACAGGCCGGACATGGCCAGTGGCTGGCGCCAGAAGGTGCGCATGCCCTGCAAGGCCCATTGCAGGCCCTGGCGTGCGGGAACGGTCTGCAGCAGCATAGGGTGTCAGAGGGTGAGGGGTTGTTGCACTCGGCCCCGCAGCACGCGTTCGAAGTGTGTGGGGTCGTGGGGCGTGAGCATGGCGGCTTCGCGCGGCAAATGGAAGTCCCACAGGCGCGAGACCCAAAAGCGCAGTGCGCCCGCGCGCAGCATGGCGGGCAGCAGGGCGCGTTCAGCCGTGCTCAGCGGGCGAACTGTCTGGTAGGCGCTGAGCATGGCATGGGCCCGAACCGCATCGTGCTGACCGTCGGCATGGGTGATGCACCAGTCGTTCAGGCACACCGCCAAGTCAAACAGCCAGGTGTCCACGCCCGCGAAGTAAAAATCGAAAAAGCCCGTCAGCCGCTCGCCGTCGAACATGACGTTATCGCGGAACAGGTCGGCGTGCACCGGCCCCCGGGGCAGCGCTGCATACAGGCTGCCGCTGGCGACGTGGTTCTGGTAGGCCAGTTCGCTGCGGATCAGACCGGCCTGTGCTTCGTCCAGATAGGGCAGCACGACGGGCACCGTCTCGTTCCACCAGGTCAGGCCACGCAGATTGGGCTGCTGGCGGTTGTAGTCTTCTCCGGCCAGGTGCATGCGGGCGAGCATGTCGCCCACGGCGGCGCAATGCGAGGCCTCAGGGGCCAGCTGGCTTTTGCCGCTGAGCTTGTTGACCACCGCAGCTGGCTTGCCGCAAAGGGTGTGCAGCACATCGCCCGAGCGGTCAGGCGCCGGGTCGGGCACCGGGATGCCTTTGCCCGCGAGGTGCTTCATCAGGTAAAGGTAGAAGGGCAGCTGTTCGTGCGTGAGACGCTCGAACAAGGTCAGCACGTACTCGCCTTGGTCGGTGGTGACGAAATAGTTGGTGTTCTCGATCCCGCCTTCGATGCCGCGCAAAGCGGTCAGTTCGCCCAGATTCAGACGGTAGAGCAGGTCCTGGGCCTGGGATTCGGAAACTTCGGTGAAAACCGCCATGGGATGCGCGTGGTTGGGGCCGAGGACCGGCCGAACAGGAAAAAACAGGATTGTAGGTCTGCCCGGTGACCTTGGCCCAGGCGGCACAATCGGGGCATGAGCGACACATCCACCGAACAAGCGACGCCCAAGCCCATGCTGCTGCTGGTCGACGGCTCCAGCTACCTGTACCGCGCCTTCCATGCCATGCCCGACCTGCGGGCTGTGCCCGGTGACCCCAGCAGCCCGGCCACCGGCGCCATCCGCGGAATGATCAACATGATGGAACGCCTGCGCAAGGATTACCCTGCGCCGCTGGCCGCCTGCGTGTTCGATGCCAAGGGCCCGACCTTCCGTGACGAGCTCTACCCCGAATACAAGGCTCACCGCAGCCCCATGCCCGACGACTTGCGCGCGCAGATCGAGCCGATCCACGAACTGGTTCGGCTCATGGGCTGGACGGTGCTGGACGTGCCCGGCGTGGAGGCCGACGACGTGATCGCCACGCTGGCGCACACCGCCGCCAGCCAGGGTGTGGAAGTGATCGTCTCCAGCGGCGACAAGGACCTGAGCCAGCTGGTCAACAAGCACATCACCATCGTGGACACGATGAATGGCAAGAAGCGTGACGTGGCGGGTGTGACCGCAGAGTTCGGTGTGCCGCCTGAGCTCATGATCGACTACCAGACCCTGGTGGGCGACCCTGTGGACAACGTGCCCGGCGTGCACAAGGTCGGCCCCAAGACGGCAGCCAAGTGGCTGCTCGAATACGGCTCGCTGGATGCGCTGGTGGCGCGTGCGCATGAAGTCAAGGGCGCCGCCGGCGAGAACCTGCGTCAGGCCCTCGACTGGCTGCCCAAGGGCCGGCAGCTGGTGACCATGAAGACCGATTGCGACCTCTCGGCCTGGGTACCCGGGTTGCCGGCGCTCGATGCCCTGCACCTGCACGCCCCAGACGAGGACAAGCTGCGCAGCTTCTACGAAACCTACGGCTTTCGCTCGCTCGTGGCCAAAATTTCCAGTCATTCCCGCGAAAGCGGGAATCCATCTTTGCAGGACCAAGGCAGCTTGTTTGCTGATGCGGCGCCCGAAGCCGATCCCGCTCCCACCAGCCGCGTGCAGGGCCCGGTGAACTACACGACCATCACCGACTGGGCGGTCTTCGAGCAGTGGCTCGCGCGCATCGAAGCGGCCGAGCTCACCGCACTGGACACCGAAACCACCTCGCTCGACGAAATGCGCGCTGAAATTGTCGGCATCTCGCTGTCGGTGCAGCCGGGCGAAGCCGCCTACATCCCGCTGGCGCACAACGGACCGGACGCGCCGGTGCAGCTGCCGCTGGCCGGGGTGCTGCAGCGCCTGAAACCCTGGCTGGAAAACCCGGCGCGGCACAAGCTGGGCCAGCACGTCAAATACGACCGCCATGTGTTTGCCAACCACGGCATCGAAGTGCAGGGTTACGTGCATGACACCATGCTGCAAAGCTACGTGCTCGAAGTGCACAGGCCGCACAACCTGGGCAGTCTGGCCGAGCGGCACCTGGGCCGCAAGGGCATCAGCTACGAAGACCTTTGCGGCAAGGGTGCGCACCAGATCCCGTTTGCGCAGGTCGATGTGGCACGCGCTGCCGAGTATTCCTGCGAGGACTCGGAGCAGTGCCTGGATGTGCACCTCATGCTCTGGCCGCAGATCGAGTCGCACGCCGGGCTCAGGCGCATTTATGAACTCGAGATCGCCACCAGCGAGGCGCTCTACCGCATCGAGCGCAACGGCGTCCTGATCGACGCGCCCACGCTGGCGGCGCAAAGCCAGCAGCTGGGCGAGCGCATCGTGCAGCTCGAGCAGGAGGCCTACGAGATCGCAGGCCAACCCTTCAACCTGGCCAGCCCCAAGCAGCTGGGCGAAATCTTCTTTGACAAGCTGGGCCTGCCGGTGGTCAAGAAAACCGCCACCGGCGCCCGCAGCACCGACGAAGAAGTGCTCGAAAAACTGGCCGAAGATTACCCGTTGCCGGCCCGCATCCTGGAGCACCGCAGCCTCTCCAAGCTCAAAGGCACCTACACCGACAAGCTGGCGCAGATGGCGCTGCCGCGCACCGGCCGGGTGCACACCCATTACGCGCAGGCGGTGGCAGTGACCGGGCGCCTGTCGAGCAACGAGCCCAATCTGCAGAACATCCCGATCCGCACCGCCGAAGGTCGCAAGGTGCGCGAGGCTTTTGTGGCGCCCGCAGGCAGCGTGATCGCCAGTGCCGACTACAGCCAGATCGAGCTTCGCATCATGGCGCACCTGAGCGGTGACGAGGCTTTGCTGCGCGCCTTCCACGAGGGGCTGGATGTGCACAAGGCCACGGCGGCCGAGGTGTTTGGCCTCACGCCCGATCAGGTGTCCAGCGAGCAGCGCCGTTACGCCAAAACCATCAACTTCGGCCTGATCTACGGCATGAGCGCTTTTGGCCTGGCCAAGGCGCTGTCCATCGACAACACCGGGGCCAAGAACTACATCACGCGTTACTTTGAGCGCTTTGCAGGCGTCAAGCGCTACATGGATGGCACGCGCGATCAGGCCAAGGCGCAGGGCTATGTGGAGACCGTGTTCGGCCGCCGCCTGATGCTGCCCGAGATCAACAGCCCCAACGGCCCGCGCCGCGCCGCCGCCGAGCGTGCGGCCATCAATGCGCCGATGCAGGGCACAGCGGCCGACCTGATCAAGATGAGCATGGTGGCGGTGCAGCAGGCGCTGGACCAGCAGGCCAAGGCCACCAAGGTCATCATGCAGGTCCACGACGAACTGGTGTTCGAGGTGCCGCAGGCCGAGGTGGATTGGGTGCGCAGCGAAGTGCCGCGCATCATGGCAGAGGTCGCGCAGCTCAAGGTGCCGCTGCTGGCCGAAGTGGGCGTGGGTCCGAACTGGGAGCGGGCCCACTGAGTGGGTCAAAGGATTGACTTTTCAAAGTTTCCGTATCCGTTATCCTCGGGTTTTCATCTTGTTGGGAATGCCATGACCAGCTTCGCCGATCAGCTCAAGTCCGAAATTGCCCGCATCGCCCGCAAGGAAGTGCGCTCTGAGACCAAGGCACTCAAGAAAGCCAATGCCCAGTACCGCGCTGATATCGCCGCGCTCAAACGCCGGCTGGCCGACGCCGAGCGGGCCATGGCCCGGCTGGCCAAAGGCTCAGGCAAGGCAGCCGGCCGGACCGCTGCTGCCGTGCAGGAGGATTCGCCCGCGCAGGGGCTGCGTTTTCGGGTGGCCGGCTTTGCCAACCTGCGCAAGAAGCTGGGGCTGTCGGCTGCCGAGATGGGCAAGCTCGTTGGCGTCTCGGCCCAGTCGGTCTACCACTGGGAAACCGGCAAAAGTCGCCCGCGTGCCAGCCAGCTCTCCGCGATCGCTGCTGTTCGCAAGCTGGGCAAGCGCGAGGTCGCGGCCCGACTGGCGGCCCAATGAAGCGCCCATTTTTGGAGGTGCTGCAGGGATGCGAGACAATCACGCCCTGAAAGACCGCCCTTCGGGGCGGTTTGTTTTGGAGCCGTTATGACATTGTTGGTGATCGTGTTGGGAACTTTGCTGGCAGGCATTGGCAGCGTTTGGCTGGCGGCCTGGCTGAGCTTTGGCGTGATCAGTCGCTACACCCAGCACATGCTCAGCCTGGCCGCAGGCGCCTTGCTGGCCACGGCTTTCCTGCACCTGTTGCCCGAAGCTTTTGAATCGGGAATACCTGCACACCTTCTGTTTGCCGTGCTGCTCGTGGGGCTGGTGTTCTTTTTCCTGCTCGACAAAGCCGAACTCTGGCACCACGGTCATGAACACCACCATGCTCAATCCCATGATCATGGACACGACCACAAGCACGACCATGGACACGGCCACGCCCACGACCCTGCGGCCGGCGGCTGGGCGGTGCTGGCGGGTGACAGTGTCCATTGCTTTGGGGACGGCATCCTGATCGCTTCAGCCTTCGTGGCCGACCTGCAGCTGGGTGTGCTGGCCGCACTGGCGGTGCTGGCCCACGAGGTGCCTCACCACATGGGCGATCTGGTCGTCTTGCGCAGGAGCGCCGGCACGCGCCAGGCGGCCATCCTCAAGGTCTCCATGGCCGGAGCCGTGACGGCGCTGGGCGGGGCCGTGGGTTATGTGCTGGTGGATGCGCTGCATGATTTGCTGCCCTACTTCCTGGTGGTGGCCAGCAGCAGCTTTGTGTATGTCGCATTGGCCGACCTGATCCCGCAGTTGCAGCGTCAGCTGTCAGCGCGTGAAACAGCCGCCCAGGTCTTCTGGCTGGGGGTGGGCATGACACTGGTGATGCTGGTCAGCCTGCTGACCCACAGTGGCCACAGCCACGGAGTCTGATGTGCTTTAGCCCTTGGTACAGGGCAGACCGGGTGTGCGGCACCACTCGCTCCAGCTGCCGGCATACAGTGCTGTAGGGCCGTAACCGGCCAACTCCATGGCCAGCAGGTTCGGCACGGCGGTCACCCCGCTGCCGCAGTGGTGCACCACCGTCTCGGCGTCGCGTGCCCCCAGCAGACCTTGCCACTCGCTGCGCAACTCATCGGCGTTCTTGAAGCGGCCATCAGACCGGAAGTTGTCGGTGAAGGGCCGGTTCAGTGCCCCGGGAATGTGCCCCGCCACCGGGTCCAGTGGCTCCACATCCCCGCGGTAGCGAGCGGCGGCGCGTGCATCGATGACCGTTTGAGAGGTCTGTCCAAGGCCGAGTGCCACGGTGTCGGTGCTCACCAGCTGCCGCAAGGGTTCGCGCAGCATGAATGTGGCGGGGGAGTGCGGCTTGGCGGGGCCGGTTTCGGTGGCGCCTCCGGCGACTTGCCAGGCCTGCAGCCCACCATCGAGCACCGCGACCGCGTCGTGACCCAGCCATTTGAGCATCCACCACAGGCGGCCACAGTAGTGGCAGCCATTGCGGTCATAGACCACCACCTGGGTGGCGTTGTCGACACCCATGCGGCCCAGCCAGGCAGCCACGACCTCCCGTCGGGGCAAGGGGTGGCGACCGCCGTTGACGGCCTGTTGCGGGTCTTTCGTGCTCAGGTCGCGGTCCAGGTGGGCTTGCAGCGCCCCTGCGATGTGGAGGTCGGCAAACAAACCGTCTGCCGCATCGGGGCGTGAAAGGTCGAAGCTGCAGTCAAACACCACGAGCTTCGCGGCATCATGCTGCAGCTTCTGGAGTTCTTGAGCGGAGATGAGCAAGCTGTACATGGTCGTGTGGGGTCAGTGTTCTTCGGCGGGTGCCTGGGTGAGGGTTCGGTTGCGCAGGGCTGTGGCCGCAATGCCGCAGCCGATGACCAGTGTCATGCCGGTCCAGCCCATCCACGGGATCTGGTCGCCAAAAAGGAACAGGCCATACAGCGCAGAAAAGACAATGCCCGAGTACTGGAGGTTGGCCACCACCAGGGTCGCGCCCTGGCTGTAGGCCAGGGTCATGCACAGCTGGCCGCCGGCGGCCAGCAATCCGATCGGCAGCAGCCAGGCCACGGCGGGCCAGCTCCAGGGTGAAAACCCGGTGAACAGCAAGGTGGCAAGCAGGCCGGTGACCGTGGTGCCGACCGAGAAATAGAACACGGTGCGCGATTCGGGCTCGCCCATGCGCCCCAGCGCGGCCACCTGCATGTAGGCCATGGCCGCGCCGATCCCCGACAGCAGGCCGATGACGCCGGCAAAGAGCTGGTTTTGTTCGATGGTGGGGCGCAGGATCATGATCACGCCAGCAAAACCGCCCAGTACCGTGAGCACCACAGGGCCTTGCCGGCCGGCATCCTGCAGCCGACCCAGCACCAGGGTGCCTCCCACCAGAAAAGCCGCCACCCAGACACCGCTCATGTAATTGAGGGTCATGGCGGTGGCCAGCGGCAAATGGGCAATGGCGTAGAACCAGGCGATCAGTGAGGCCACCCCGATGACCGAGCGCCAAACATGCATCATCGGAATCGGCGTGGCCAGCGACACCCGCTGGACGCGGCACATCCCCGTCATGAAGGCGATGCCGATCAGGCCACGGTAGAACACCAGCTCGAAGGTGCCAAAGTGGGCCGAGGCGAATTTGATGCAGACGCTCATCGTCGCGAAAAACAGCGACGCGAGGATCATCCAGGAGGCTTGCATGGGAAAGATCATGCCATGACGTGACAACGGCCTCCGAAGAGGCCGTTGTGGAGGGCTGAGCGGCTCAGTCCCGGTGGTCCATCTCCTTGCGGTACCACTCGTGGAAGTGCTGCATGCCGTCCTCCATCGGGCTTTGGTAGGGGCCAACCTCGTTATCGCCTCGCGCCAGCAGGGCCTTGCGGCCAGCGTCCATGCGTTCGGCGATTTCGTCGTCCTCGATGCAGGTTTCCATGTAGGCCGCTTGCTGCGCCTCGACGAACTCACGCTCAAATGCGACGATTTCCTCGGGGTAGTAGAACTCGACCATGTTCAGCGTCTTGTCCGGGCTGATCGGGTGCAGGGTGGAGACCGTCAGCACATGCGGGTACCACTCGACCATGATGTGCGGGTAGTAGGTCAGCCAGATCGCGCCCTGCTGGGGCAGTTCGCCGCCACGGTACTTGAGCAGGACTTCCTGCCACTTCCGGTAGGTGTCGGAGCCAGGCTTGCCAAAGGTGCTGGCCACGCCCACGGTCTGCACCGAATAGTGCTCCTTGAACTCCCAGCGCAGGTCATCACAGGTGACGAAGTTGCCCAGTCCGGGGTGGAAGGGGCCGACGTGGTAGTCCTCCAGATAGACCTCGATGAAGGTCTTCCAGTTGTAGTTGCACTCGTGCAGCTCCACCCGATCCAGCGCATAGCCTTCAAAGTTGAGCTGGGCGCGCGGCCCCATGCCGGCCAGATCGGTGGCAATGTCGCGGCCGTTGTCCTCAAAGAGCAGGCCATTCCACTCGCGCAGCTTGTAATTGTTCAGGTTCAGGCAGGGGTCCTGCGCAAAATGCGGCGCTCCCAGCAGTTCGCCCTTGGCCGAGTAGGTCCAGCGGTGCAGAGGGCACACGATGTTGCCGCCCGCATGGCCTTTGCCCTGCGCCTGCAGGTTGCCGCGGCCTTGCAGCATCACGGCCTGGCGGTGGCGGCAGACGTTGGAGACGAGCTCGACCTGACCCTGGGCGCTGCGCACCAGCGCGCGGCCCTGGTTCTCCTGGGGCAAGGCGAAGTAGTCGCCGATTTCGGGGACAGCCAGGCTGTGGCCCACATAGCGCGGGCCACGCTCGAAGAGGATTTTCAGTTCACGCTGGAACAGCGCCTCGTCGAAGTAACTGGAAACTGGTAGTTGGCTTGCGGCCTGCTGCAGTTGAAGACTTAAATCAGACATGGGTGACCTGA
>JACCDH010061962.1_pt1 | contig 12811 bp, 12 predicted proteins | sample 7442481 | NCBI WGS metagenome assembly JACCDH01 (sample SAMN15323433, study PRJNA562643) | freshwater metagenome | isolation source: river surface water | place: USA:Blue River Watershed | collected 2017-08-15
ATGAAAATTCGACTTGCCTAAATCGATACCAATGACTTGAATTGACATGATGGTTCGCCTCCTGTGCCTCGTAAACACTCTCAGCTTAGTCGCTGAGGAAAGAGGCGGACCATCTAATTAAACCGGCCATGCCGGTTTTTTTATTCGTCTATTTCGCCATGTCACTTTGCTGCTGGATGGCGGCGGTAATACAAAATCAAATACACCACGTACACCTGCAACGCGGCCGTGGCCAACTGACCGAGGATCGACTGCAGCTCGGTGTATTTTTCGGCATAGATATACAAACTGATATTGCCCAACGCAAAGGCCGCCCAAGTTAATGCAGGGACGCCATCGGAACGTTTCGTTGCCAGCAAATGCACCAATTGCATGATGGTTGCGACCGGGAAAATAATCGCCGGGATATAACCCACAAGTTCAATAAATGTCATAAAAATCCTTGAAAAAACATGATGCAATCATCGCTAGGTGTTAGCGATGTTGCCACTGCGATGTGTGTAATTGGCGACACAGGCTTCGCCACTGTGCGGTGTCACATTGGTCAGCAAACAGCATCTCGTGGCGCCACTGGCCTTGGCGATGCCAAACCGCATAAATACATCGTGCGCCGATACGACTCTGTACACTGAGTTGCCAGCCCTGCGACTGCACCCAGAGCCCGTCTTCCCACCCAAGCTGAATGGTGTTTGCTTGAGCGGTCAACGCGCCAACCAAGGGGTAGAGCAACACCATTGCCACCAGCAGCTGCCAGAGCAGGTGCGACCATTGCCAAGACCATAACGTCAGACACAGCATGACCACGCCATAACAGGCCCATAGCAATTGACGTTTGCATCGAGATGGCACCAGCGTCAATTGCATTTGCATTAGACACGCACGCGATCGAGGATCAACTGCACCATGGCTTGCAATTCGGCGTCTTTCGATTTGGCGTGGCCCATAAACCAAGCGAATAAATCCGGGTCGTCGGCAGCCAGCAGCCGTTCAAAGATATGTTTTTGCTCCAGCGTTAATGCGTCATAGCCTTGTTCAACAAAAGGCCCTAACAACACGTCTAGTTCTAACATACCGCGGCGACACGCCCAACGTAGCCGTGGTTTGGTCATTAATTCCGACATAATGCTCCCAGTTTCTGTGGTTGTTGTTGGATGGGGAAAGCCAAATTCTAACAAAAAAATGCCAATGGGGTTGTGCTTTTGCCTTCTCTCCCCAATGATCCAGTGTAACTTTTACCGACATTATGACATCGATATGCAAAGTAGTTGGATTAGCGCAGACCAATTAGCGCACCTGTCAAATGACCTGCACGACGCTTTCCTAAGTCCATTACCGGCTTTTCAGGTAGTTCGGATCACAGGTCCTGATAATCGTAAGTTTTTACAAGGCCAAGTGACCGCCGATATTGCGGCATTGCCTGCAGATCAGTGGCTGCGTGGCGCACATTGTGATGCCAAAGGCAAAATGTGGAGCACCTTTTACGCGACGGCCCAGGGTGAGGATGTGTTATGGTTAGCCTTTCGGGATGAACTGCAAGCCTCCCTGCAACAGCTGAAGAAATATGGCGTGTTTTCCAAGGTTAGTTTCCACGAGGAACTGACAACGGCAGTGTTTGGGGTCGGTGGCGCAAATGCCAGCCGTGTGTTAACCAGCCTAGGTCTTACCGTGCCTGCGGTGAATCATCAAGCCCAGCAGGGACCAACCCAAGTGTTGGCGTTAGCTCCGGATCATTTTGTCGTGATCACCGATCACGCGACGGCGCAGCAATGGCTAACCCAGACCGCTCTGTTAGCAGCTCCCACTCGGTGGTTAGCTCAACACATCGAGCATGGCATCCCCTACCTTGAGCACGCGTTGCAAGCTGAATACGTACCGCAACAGCTTAACCTGCAAGCGCTAAACGCCATTAGCTTTACCAAAGGCTGTTATATGGGCCAAGAAATGGTAGCGCGAATGAAGTACTTAGGTAAGAACAAGCGCGCGATGTATCTCTTGCACGCTAGCACCGACCTGACGCCAATTGCGGGCCAAGATATTGAGATGGCACTCGACACGAATTGGCGACGGGCAGGTGTGGTCGTCAATGCGGTGAATATCCACGGTGACTTGCACCTATTGGCAGTGCTGCCAAACGATTTAGAACCCGGCCAAGCCTTACGTTTGGCTGAAGAACCCAGCATCGTGTTACAGGTTCGCCCCCTCCCTTACTCATTGGAATAACTGAGGCTTCCATGACTATTCAACAAAATAAAGTCGTCGCATTACATTACAGCGTCTCTGACGCACACGGTAACGAGCTAGATAGCTCTTTTGGCGGCGAACCGCTGGTGATCATGCATGGCAACGGCCAACTGATCCCAGGCCTAGACAGCGCATTAACTGGCCGTAGCGCTGGGGAACGTTTTGTCGTGGAAGTAAAAGCTGCCGATGCCTATGGCGAACGCTATGACGAATTAGTGCAAGCGGTACCTCGCGCCATGTTTGGCGAGATGGACGTTGAAATCGGTATGCGCTTCCGTGCATCCGGTGACAACGGTCACGAGCAATCGGTGATTGTGTTGGATGTGACCGACAGCGAAGTGGTGGTGGATGGCAATCATCCGTTATCAGGCATGGATTTAACCTTTGATATCGATATCCAAGTGGTACGTGATGCGACTGAAGAAGAATTAGCGCATGGCCATGCCCACGGCGTCGACGGTCACTCGGGTCACCACCACCACGGTTGATACCAGCCTTGCGAGTCTAAACCGAGCCTAGTGCTCGGTTTTTGCTTTTAAAGCCTCTGGTCGTACCATTTGTGGCTGTGGTAGGCTGGTTCGCATCAGACAAGGATCCGCCATGACGTATTCACCCCGAATAACAGCAACCCCTGACACCTGGATTGCCCCACATGGCCAACCACAGGTTGGGCTTTTCCAAGACTCCATCCCACGCTTTAATCTCGAAGCGTTGGATCTGCGCAATGAGATGGATAGCAAAGCGTCACGCTGGCGCCGCCACTTTGGCTATAAACAATTTCAATTTGTCGCCGTGCAAAGCCCCGACTTTGTGTTGGCACTGGCCATTGCAGATGTGCGTTATGTCAATTCTGGCTTTGCTTATCTGTATCGCAAAGGCATGCCGACGCTTGAACTTTCGCTATTGCACCCACTGGCGTGGCGCTGCCAAATGAGTCAGTCGCCACGGCAAGGTACAGCGCGCCTAGGCACGCCGTCGCATGGCTGGCAGTTGACGCCATCAGATGAAGGCTGGCGAGTACAACTGAACCACCCAAGACTGCAAGTAGAGTTGCTGCTGCATCGGGCTGATCAAGCCGCACTGGCCTTATGCAGCCCCACCGCGTATAGCGGTTTTACCTATACCGAAAAAAATAATGCGCTTGCCGTCAGTGGTCAGTTGCTGCTGGATGGTCAAGCACTGGACTTAGCACAGGCCCGCGGCGGCTACGATTTTTCCGCCGGCTATATGCGCCGCCAAACCAGTTGGCGTTGGGCGTCCATCAATACAGAACTTGCCAGCAACAGCGGTCAGCGTGTGCCGTTTGGGCTGAATCTCGCAGCAGGCGTCAATGAAACGGGGTTGTGTGAAAATGCTTGGTGGCTGGATGGTCAACGCCAACACTTAAGCCCTGCTCAATTCGAATTTGATCGTCGAGTCGATGGCGCTTGGCGCATCCGCACGCTGTGCGAGGAACTGGATCTGCATTTTACGCCGGACTTTTGTCGGCAAGAACGTCTGAACTTAGGCCTGCTGGCGAGTAATTTTCGTCAATATGTCGGTTACTTCAGCGGTCAACTAAAAAAACCGGATGGCAGTGTGATCCTGCTTGATCAGGTGCAAGGTTTTACCGAAGACCATTATGCAAAATGGTAACTCGTCACGAATGGAGCTTGTTATGTTAAAACGTATTGGAACTGTCTGCGCTATCGCCTTGGCTTTAGCAGCGTGTTCACCCAAAGAAGTCGGCGATGTCAGTTTGGGTTTATTCACCACCAAAGATATTAAAGTGCAAACCTTTCAAGATCCGCAGATCGCGGGCATTACCTGCCATATCAGCCATGTAGAGGCTGATTTGTCGCTGGCCGACCCGTCCGATATGGCCATCGCCTGTCGCCAAACCGGCGAGATCACGTTAGCGATGCTCGATCACATTGACCGTTCTAAATCGGGCGAAGTGATTTTTTCGACATCCAAAAGTATCTTATTTAAACATCTGAAAATACGTCGAATTTTTGATGAAGAGAACAGAACCTTGGTGTATTTGTCGTATTCCACCAAAGAAAGCCAAGGCAGCGATAAGCACTCGCTGACCACAGTGCCTTTGTGGGGCAGCCAGGCATGGAAAGAACTCGAAGCGCTAAAACAAAACGCTGACAAAAAATAATTCATCTATCGATCTGGCAAAAAATATCGCAGTTCGCTTTACATTCGGCCATGCTGACTTATAGGTATTAGGTACAGCTAATGCAATGGAGCACTGCGATGAACCAGCCACCGCACCAATGGCCTTCGATGCCAAGTTTTGATGAGCTGTTGGTGCTCGCCAAGTTTGCTCCGGATGAACTGGCGTCGCTACAACGCCAGTTGTTACTCGATTGCCAGTCTGCGGCCTGCAGCCAAGAATCACAGCATTTGATCCAACAGTTGTTGTTTCAATTACACTCAACCCAATATCAACAGCAAGATCCAACACAACGCTTGGCCATTTTGTTTCAAGGCATGACGCAGCAGATGCTCCAACTGGAGCAACGTTTGCAAAAATCGATGCAACCATTTAAAGACACTGAACGATGATGCAAAAAAAACGGCAGCCTACGCTGCCGTTTCGGGTTATTTAATCGCTTGAGTGTTATCCACCGAATCGCGATCAATGAACTTAATCAGCGGGTCCACACCGACAAAAGCCCCCCCTGTTGGCACCTCAATTTGGATGCGTTGCTCCCCCGAGTACAATCGATGCTTTTGTAAATACAACGGCTGCTGCTCCATCGAGAAATCATCAGGATCTTGACTAAACACCCCAATCTCCACCCATTCATCCAGCGGCTGCTCGCTTTCTTTGCCTTTAGCATCCGCCACTTGCCGTTTGGCATCGATGGTCAAGGTTAATTGCTGGCGTTGGTTGGCTAACTCGGTTTTTTCAACCTTGATTAAGCGCAGATCATACAAGGTGATCTCATTAAACAATTGATCAATGAAGCGTTGATCCTCGGTTGATACCCCCGCTTTGATGTGCCGAACCAAATCTAACGTGGTTGGATAAGGATCTTGCTTGTACAAAAACTCGTGGGCAAAGGCTTTTAAGCCTGCATCTAAGGTCGCCGCGCCGATACGATCTTTGATCGCCATCATCACCACCGAGCCTTTTTGGTAATGGATGTAATTTTGATTTTCAGCCCGCAGCAGCGGTTGCTCACCAATTTTTTCAGTACCGCGGTCACGCAAATACCGATCCAGCTCAAAGCGTAAGAACTTCCGCAGCTTGGTCTCGCCATATTTGCGCTCCATCACCCGCAACGCGCTGTATTGGGCCAAGGATTCCGGGATCACTTGCGAGCCTTGCACATTGGCTGTCCCTACCTGATGCCCCCACCATTGATGTGCCATCTCATGGGCGGTCACGTAGTAGGGCAAGTCAATGGTGCTTGGGTCGGACAAGTCAGACGTAAAGCCAATCAGCTCAGAATACGGCACTGTGTTAGCAAAGGATTGCGCAAAACGACGATAACCAGGGAACTCAATGATCCGCATTTGTTGATGCTGATAAGGGCCAAACGCCTCGTTAAAATAATCCAACGAGTCTTTTAGCGATTGCATCATGGTATCGAGGTTAAACGCATGCGTTGGGTGGTAATAAATCTCCAACGACACGCCTTTATACACTTCCTTTTTCACCGCTAAGCGCGCGGATAATACCGAGTAGAAGTTAAACATCGGTTTATCCATTTTGTAATGGAAATAGGCGCGGCCGTTGTCTTGCCATTGTTTTTGCAAATAACCAGGGGCAATGGCTGTCTGATCCGCGTCCGTGCCGATGGTCGCTTCAAAGTTGATAAAATCCTCCGCTCGACCAAAACCACTTTCATGATGATGCGTTGTATCTTCCAATTTTGGCAGTCGCTCAATCGGCGCTAAATCGCGCTTGGCGCGCTCATGCCGGTCTTGCAACAAGCGGCTTGATTGATATCCAAACACCCCAAGTAAATCTTGGTTGTTTAAAAAGGTGCCATTTTCGACCAGCAAATTGTCGGCATTCACATCCACAAACCCCCGATGCTGGCGCACTGCAGTAATTTGCACCTCCACCTGCTGCCCAGGTTGGATTGGCGTGGCGAACTCTAGCCATGCGATCTCAAAGCGGCGATCGCGTTTACTTAACGTGGCACCTGGGGCGGTGATCGTCAACTCGGTGCTATCTGATGGGTAATTCACCAGCAGCTTTTGCAGCGGTTTGTCGAATTTATTCACCATGATTTGCGTGGCGATGGTTTTCATCCGACCTTGTTGTGGGTAAATCTCCACTTGCAGTTTGACATCGGTGGCCACCAGCAGCGGATCGTTTTCATACTGCTTGAACGCCTTTTCATAGTCCGCTTGCATGTCCATCAGTTCGTCGTTGGTTACATAGTGATTCAGCACGCGCGTGTTGTAATAAATCCAACCACCGCTACTGACAAACACCAAGGCACCACATAACACCAAGCTTTGCCCAACAGCGCCTAATTGATATCGCAGTTGTTTAAAGCGCAGCGCCAAGGGTTGCGCAGGGCCGCGTTGATATAAACCATAACCCAACACGAAAAAGACCAAGGCTAAGGCGCCCCAATACAGCATGTACCAATGCTGGGTGGTCAGTGTCCAACCAAAGCGGTTTAAGTCTGAAAATGGCGCCGCAGGTGCAAAGGAGTAATGGTACATATTGTGACTAAAATCAAAGCCAGTCAGCGTTTGTGTGGCAATAAAATAAAGCACAAACAAGAACATACCGACGTACTTATTCGGGCTTATCACTTGCAACAAAAACGCCAAAATCACCACATACAGACACGGCAATAATTGGAAATACCCCAGTCGTACCAGATATTGCACCAGGTCAAGATCCTCGACGCCTTTCACGCTTTGATAACCGATGGTCGCTAAGGCAAAGCTGATATACATCAACACAAACACCGACATCACGCCGCACAGTTTGGAAGCCCAAAACACCAAGTTATGTGCGGGCGTTGCATCGATAATGTCGCCCATGCCCGTGCTGCGTTCGCGCCACACCACTTCGGCGCAATAATAAACTGTCACTAAGGTCAACAATAACCCAGTAGAGGTGACAATCAGGTCCACCATGATCTGGGTCAGTGGCAGATTGGGTACATCATAACGACCTTGCGGGTCAAAGATCGGGGCTGATAAATCAAATAATGCCAACAGCAGCAACACTAAAAATGGTGCGCTAAAGATGATTTGTTTCAGCTCAAAGCGGGTCCGTAGCCAAAACTGCGCCCACATCGATGGGGTTTGACTGGCGTGCTGCAGTGCATTGAGACTAATTTGCGGCACCGCCTGCGTTTTTGCCTTGCCACCTGCCGGGCGCGCAGCCAATTTTAACCCGCGGAACAAACCACCAAAGGCCAAGAAAATCAGCGTCCCTATCCCCAGCCATAACAGTCGGTTTTGCAACAAGACACCCGCGAATTCCACCACGCGTTCGTTCTTTTCAGCAACGGTCCAATAGCGGGTGAAATCGCCAAAGGTAAGAAAACCAAATGGATCGCCAAGCGCTGCGATTTGCCGCAAATCAGGCGTGTCTAAATAATTCCCCACCATCACAAAACAGATCAACAAAACGACAGCCGTTAGGTATAAAGCCATCATAGAACGGAAAAAATGCGCAACAGCAAAAAACAACGCGGATAACACGTAGATACTGGGGAGCGCCAAGATCCAATATGCGGATACATAGTGACCGAGCACGACAGGACCATAGCGCATTGGGTCTACCCATGGCATTAAAGAACCCAATAAGCTACCCAGAGGTACGGCCATAAAGACCAACATCACGACCACAGTAGAGCCGATAAACCGACCTAACTGATAATGAAAACTAGAGACGGGTTTACTGTACACCAGCTCATCCATGCCATGCGCCTGGTTGCGAATAGCAGCCGAGCCGACAAAATTCACCACCAAGAACATAGCAAAAATTAACATGGTGCCCACAGTACGAAACACTGCATAAGGGCCATTCTCTAGCACCTCGGCGCCCCCACCAATTTTTACTACTTCAGTTGATGCTGCAAAAAACGCCAGCGCGAAGAAAATTAGTGTCGTGACATAAAATGACGGCTGTTTAAGGTAATAGCGCAGCTCAAAGTGCGCAAAGGACATCCACATAACTGCTCCTTACGCCGCTTTGCCAGCACGAGCCTGGTGCAAACACGAGAAATAAACATCTTCCAAATCGGCTGGCGCCGCGTCAAAACCTTCGGGTTGGCTCATCGCAAACACATTCAGTACCGTGCGACCAGCAAACAGACGTTTGGAAATCACTGGCAGTTTACTTTCAAGCTCGGCCGCTTCCGCTTGCGACACGGTTTTGCGCCAAATTTGCCCCTGCAGTTCATCGACCAGTTGCAGCGGGTTGCCTTGCAGCAGAATTTCACCGCCCGCCAGGACCGCCATTTGCGGACATAACTCCGCGACGTCCTCGACGATATGCGTGGATAAAATGATGACTTTTTCTTCGCCAAGGCTAACGAGCAAGTTGTGAAAGCGATTGCGCTCTTCTGGGTCTAGGCCGGCCGTCGGCTCATCGACGATCAACAGTTTTGGATCTCCGAGCAAGGCTTGGGCGATGCCAAAACGCTGGCGCATACCGCCGGAAAAACCGCTGACGGCTTTGTCTTTGTGTTGATACAAGTTGGTGTGCGCCAGTAGCGCTTCGACTTGTTCTTTGCGTTGTTTTTTATCGTTCATGCCCTTAAGCACCGCCATATGATCCAATAAGTCATAGGCGCTGATGCGTGGATACACTTGGAAGTCTTGCGGTAAATACCCCAGTGTTTTGCGCAGTTGATTCGGGTCATTCAGCACATCAATGCCATTAAACATCACCGTGCCAGTATCTGCTGACTGCAAGGTGGCGATGGTGCGCATCAAACTGGATTTGCCGGCGCCGTTGGGGCCCAGTAAACCAAACATACCTTTAGGAATGGACAAACTGACGTTATTCAGAGCTTTGACGCCATTGGCGTACGTTTTGGAGAGACGATGAATTTCAAGCATAGTTAAACGACCTTTGATTTTTTTATAGGTCATCACAGCTTGCTACGTCGGATCGGATGGTGCAAAGGGCAAAGTTTAACCAAATGTTTCATTGGCCACACTTTTAAACCGTGTTCGGCGGGCGCTGAAGCACTCGACAATGTGGCGTCAAACATCAAGCACGAGCCAAGGGGGCAAGCCCGTTACATTGATTGATTTTGCGGGGGTTTACATCTCAGTCCATTGCCGCAACAAATTATGGTAATGCCCCGTCAGGCCTAGCACCGCTGCGGTATCCCCCACTTGCTGGCGCAAACTTTGAATGTGGCCGTCGAGCTCAAATAACATGCTACGTTTGAAGGCATCTCGCACCATGGATTGCGTCCAAAAAAAGCTGCACACTCGCTCGCCCCGCGTCACCGGTAACACTTGGTGCAAACTGGTCGACGGATACAAAATCAAATCGCCAGCGGGCAGTTTTATCTCATGAGCGCCGTACGTGTCGATCACTTGCAGCTCACCGCCGTCGTAGTCATCCGGTTCGGTTAAAAACAACGTGGAAGATACGTCTGTGCGCAGACTCAAATTGCTGTTGGGCAACAGCCGCACCGCGCCATCGACATGCAGGCCATAATGCTCGCCGCCGGCGTAACTGTTAAAGAGTGGCGGTACCGTGCGCAGCGGCAACGCCGCCGCCATAAACTGCGGGTGTTGATAGAGCTTTTGTAGAATAAACTGCCCCAAGTCGCGGCCCACTGGGCTGTCGATCGGCAACTGTTTGTTGTGTTTCACCAAAGCGCCTTGCGGGCCGACAGTTTCGCGGCCGTCAGTCCACTGTGCTTGTGCAAGCGCCTGCCGACACTGCGCCACTTCGCTTTTGCTTAATAGCCCTTCGATATGTAATAGCATTGCTATCCCCTTCATGAACAACTGCGGGCAAGTCGCCCTGCCCGCATCGATGATGATTGAACTTAGAAACTGTAATTCACACCCAGCTTGACCGAACGTGGCGTGCCAGGGAAATAACGACCACCGCCGTTATTCAGTGACTGCACATAGTCTTCATCCAGCAGGTTATACAGGTTAGCTTGTACACTTAGGTCTGGCGTGACTTGATACGACGCCATCGCATCAACCACCCAATAATCCGGTACTTGCACCATGGAGTTGGTTGCTGCGTCCAAGTTGACCGTGTTCGAACGAGCGACGGAATCCATATAACGTGCGCCGCCGCCGATTTTTAAGTCCTGCCAGCTGTAGGTTCCCCACAGCGTAAAGGTGGTTTTTGGCGTCCATTGGATCACGCCGCCATCCGTTTTCGCTGCGCTATACAAGGCGCCACGAGTAATTTTGGCGTCTTGCAGTGCTAAGCCTGCGTTAATTTCAAAATGCTCAAACGGTGACCCCACTAACACAAACTCTGCACCGCGCACCCGTTTTTCGCCTACAGGCACATAGGTGTTGGCGTCATCACGCACCAGTTCGTTTTTGTTCACACTATTAAACAAGGCGGCGGTGGCGAACAACTTTTTGTCCAATAACTGCCATTTAGTACCCAGCTCCAAATTCGATCCTTTTTGTGGATCTAACATCGGGTTGTTCTGGTTACTGCTTGCCGTGCTCAGCGAGAAGTTGCTGCCGCCTGGGGGCAATTGCGAGGTGGCATAACTTAAATACACCGAGCTGGTGTCGGTTGGTTTGTAAGTGACGCCGGTTTTAAAGCTCAGCAAGTTATCCGACTTCGTGGCGTCGGTGCCCAGCAAAGTGCCCACAGGGATGGTTTGTGGGGTCGCCGCCGCTTGCACCGTAATGAGGTTCGTGTCGGTGTTGTAATGCTCCAGCCGCACGCCTGCGCTGACTTGCCATTGTGGCGTCAGGTCGATGGTATCCAGCGCATACACCGCCGCCGTGCTGGTACGACCGTCGGTTTTCGCGCCGCTACGCACCGGTAGTGCAAAGGTGTCGTTGGTCGACGGGTTGTACAGATTGGCATTGACTTGGGTGACCCCAGTTGGCAACGCCAGGGTGTAATTGAGCTGACTTTCGTAACTAAACTCCACACCCGAGGCAATGTTGTGCTGCCAATCACCTTGCTTTAACTGCAAGTTTAAGTTGGTTTGGTTGATCAAAATTTGGTTTTGTTGATCTTTGCCTTGGCGGTTACGGTTGACTTGCCAGGTACTGAGGTCATTTTTAGTAGCCGTTGGAATGATAATGCCGGCCGAGCCTGCGTTAACGCCCGTCAGAATGTACTCTTGGCTGGCCACGCCGTAGCGGCTGGTGTTTTGGAGTTTTACGTTCGGCGCAAAGTCATGTTCAATGCGCAGGGTTGCCATGTCGGCCACAATGTGGTCGACATCGGCTGTGCTGCCATAGAAGTTGCTGCTATCCACTTCACCGTATGCTGGCGCCGTGTTGTTTGGGAAGGTGCTGGCGATCGTGGCCGAATAAAAGCCATCCAAGCCAATGGTTGGAATACCGCCATCCGGCACATTGTCCTGTTGCACATGCAAGTAGTTCAAGGTGGTGCGCGTGGCGCTGTCTAACCCAAACACTAAGGAGGTGGCAAGGCCGGTGGTGTTGTTTTCCACTTCATCACGCCCTACGACGCCGCTGTCTTGTCGCAGCATGTTGATACGCACAGCAGCACCATCGATTGGCAATTGTTGGTTGATATCGGCGCTGACACGTTTATGCGAGCCTGAACCAACCGTCGCGTTGGCGTTGATAAAACTATCGGCTTGAGCCGATTTGCTGCTCATATTGATATAACCGCTGGATGAGCCGCGGCCGTTATCCACCCCCGCAGGGCCTTTGGCAATTTCCACTTGGTCAGTGTTAAAGGTATCGCGAGAAATGGTGCCTAGGTCGCGGATGCCATCGACATAAATGCTGTTTTGCGTATCAAAACCACGCATAAAAATCGAATCGCCGGTGGCGGTGTTGCCGTTTTCGCCCATTAGCATAGTGATGCCTGGGGTGTTGCGCAGCGTCTCGGACAAGGTATTGGCTTGTTGTTGCTGGAATAACTCTTTTTTCACCACGACGATGGTTTGCGGCGTATCGACCAGCGGTTTAACTTGTTTGGCAGAACTGACTTTTTCGGCGACAAAAGGAGCGGCTTCAGATTCTGCAGTTGCTTTCACTTGCACTTCCGCCAGCTGTTTTTTTGCCGGTTCCGCCGCGTGCACCGCAGGCAGCGCCAACAGCAGCGCAGTGGCGATCGCATGTTGATGATTAACAGAATGTTTTTTCGATTTAATAAAGGCCATTGATTTACGTTCCTGTGCAACGACTGTGGTTATCGCTGCGGATCTTATTGAGAATTATTTGCATTTGCAAGTGGTTTTTATTTGCATTTGCATTATTCATCCACGCTGTTGGCGAAAACATGCAGGCATCGTGTGCGGTGTCATCAGCGAGGACACGGTTGACGGTTGACGGTTGACGGTTGACGGTTGACGGTTGACGGTTGACGGTTGGCGGTTGGCGGTTGACGGTTGGCGGTTGGCGGTTGACGGTTGGCGGTTGGCGGTTGGCGGTTGGCGGG
>JACCDH010220197.1_pt1 | contig 12811 bp, 13 predicted proteins | sample 7442481 | NCBI WGS metagenome assembly JACCDH01 (sample SAMN15323433, study PRJNA562643) | freshwater metagenome | isolation source: river surface water | place: USA:Blue River Watershed | collected 2017-08-15
AGGTGGAATCACGGGCAGGTTGGCAAAGCTCCACTTGCCACGTTTCACATCAAATTCTTCGGGCGCTTGAATTTCCACCAAGTGACCCACGGCGCTTGAGACCACATAGGTGTCGCTCTCGAAATGGTCATCGTGTTTTTCAAACTTGCCCGCCACGGGTGTCAGTGCACGCACGATGTCTTGTGCGACCGAAGGTTTTTCGGCAATCACCAGTGTTTTGCTCATTTCTACATTCCTCTGAAAGGGACCACTACAATTCGCTTCTCACGTGCGCGCGCACGCGCACGCACGTGCGTACGTATTTAAGTTAACAGAAATTTCAGCAAGTCTGAAAAAGCTTTTCAAAACACCCGCCAACATGTCAAAACTTTCTTCCGGCCATGCCGCTGCCAAAAGGCCCGCACCCATCGCCGGACGTCGCATCCAAACCCGACGCTCAGGTGTGCATGGCAAGGGCGTGTTTGCCGTCACAGATTTTGCCCAAGGCGAAACCATCATCGAATATGTGGGCGAGATCATCAGTTGGAAAGAGGCTCTGCGCCGCCATCCGCATGACCCGAAAGACCCCAACCACACGTTTTACTTTCACATCGATGAAACGCATGTGATCGACGCCAAATACGGTGGCAACTCGTCACGTTGGATCAACCATTCGTGCAAACCCAATTGCGAGCCCGACGAAATCGATGGTCGCGTGTTCATCAAAGCGCGCCGCAACATCTTGGCCGGTGAAGAGCTGAGCTACGACTACGGTTTGGTCATTGATGCCCCGCTGACCGACAAACTCAAAGCCGAATACCCTTGCTGGTGTGGTGCCAAAAAATGCCGTGGCACTTTGTTGGCCTCGTCCACCGAGTTGTCGGGCAAGTCGGCCAAGAAAAAGAAAAGCAGCAAGCGATGACGTGATGGGCGTGTCAAGACTGCTCCTATTCACCCCTCCCACCTCCCTTCTATGTCCATGATTTGGCCCGCTGAAGACCTCTGGCAAGCCATGGTGGCCTTGCAGCCAGACATCACGGTGGAGGTGTTGCCCGAGATCGATTCCACCAACACCGAGCTGATGCGCCGCGCGCGCGCGGGGCAGACCTACCCCGTGCTGTTGGTGGCCGAGTCGCAAAGCGCAGGGCGAGGTCGCCTGGGCCGTCCGTGGCACGGACAAGTGGGCGATGCCCTCACCTTTTCGTTGGGCTTGCAAATGGCGCCACAAGACTGGTCTGGGTTGTCATTGGCGGTCGGCGTATCGCTGGCCCGCAGTTTGGACCCAGACGGCACCTTGGGCATCCGTTTGAAATGGCCCAACGATTTGTGGGTGGCCCAACCCCACACCCCTCAAGGCTGGGGCAAGTTGGCGGGCATTTTGATTGAGACCGCCGCCGTGATGCAGAGTGGCCTTGACGCTTCAGCGCGTTATTGCGTGGTGGGTGTGGGTATCAACATCGCGCCACCTAAGGCAGAGGGCCTGTCAACCGCCCCTATGGGCTTGCAAAACCTGTTGCCCGACATCACGGCGCCTCAGGCGCTGACAAAGGTGGCAACGTCGCTCTTGAGCACCTTGCTGGCTTTCGAGCGCGGCGGCTTTGCGCCGTTGCAAAATGCCTTCAATGGCCGTGATGCCTTGCACGATTTATCTGTCACCTTGAGCGATGGTCGCTCGGGGATGGCGCGCGGCGTTGATACCACCGGCGCCTTGTTGGTAGAAACCGCGCAAGGCCTAGAGGCCATCACCAGTTCTGAAGTGAGTGTTCGACCGCAATGAAAAAACATGCCTTTTGGCGCAACTTCGTGTTGGCCCTGCTCGTCATCAACCTGCTGTTTTGGGCTTGGACCCAAGGCTATTTGCGTGCCGTGGGTTTGGGCCCCAAAGTGGTGAACGAGCCCGAGCGTTTGCAAGAGCAAGTGCAGCCGGAGGCGTTGCAGATCAAGCCGGCTGCGTCGTCTTCGTGATTTGGGTTCAGAAATCTGAAGCCCACGCATGAAGCGTGCGTTAGGTGTGACCACTCGCGATCAAATCTAATTCAACGGTTGCGTTTTTGGGCAGTTGATACACACCCACGGAAGTGCGTGCATGCGCACCTACAGGGCCTAGCACAGCGTACAAAATTTCAGAGGCGCCATCTGCGACTTCACTTTGTTGCGTGAAGCCTTGAGACGATTGAACATACACATTGATTTTTAAAACGGCCTGTACTTTGTCTAGGCCACCTAACGTGCGTTGCAACAATGCCAAAGCACGCATGGCGCAAATTTTGGCGGCTAACTGTGCTTGCGAAAGATCAACCTCGTCACCCGCACGGCCGGTGATGACCACGCGGTCACCCACCCGTGGAATTTGACCGCTGACGTAGAGTGTGTTGCCATTCTGAACCACGGGAACATAATTTCCGCCGATTTGGATAGGGCCGTCAAACGAAAACCCCAACGCTTGTGCGGCTTGTTCAAATCGCGTGTCGCAAGATTTGGGCATGGTTTTATCCCTCGTAATGTGCAAGGGCATGCGTTACTTTGCCTGCAGAATTGAAAAAGAAAACTTCAGCAGTCAAGCGACCACGAGCACCCCTGTAATAAAGCGTGATGCTTTGAACGCCCTTCAGGACAGAGATCAACTCAAATTGCAAATCTGGTATCAATTGCAACGCCTTTTGCCAATAGGCACGGATGGCGTGTTTGCCCTGAAGGTGTCCCGTTTGGCTAACATTCATTTGCACCATCACAGGTGAAGTCATTTCGAAGTCGTCCACATAATGAGACAAGATGGCATCTAGGTCGTGGGCGTTCCAGGCGCTGACCCAGTCGGCGGCAAATTGTTTTGCAAAGGCATCACTCAGCATATGTTTCTCCCATGGACCCTAGCCTTCAATCATGCGCCCGGAAATCTAAATTTATTTCCTTACAGCCTAAAACGCCTTCAAGACATTAGATGATGGCCGTGATCGACCGATGTGAAGTGAGCTAACCAAAAAAGGTAGTTAAGTTCGGCATTGCTTTAACTTTTTAACTGCGTGTTACGCACGAAAGTCACAATGATGTGCAGCATTTAGAAGCAACGCGTGTCGCATGTGTTGATGGTGCGACCGCTTGTCTTTTCATGCTCCAAGAAAGTAAAGGTTTTTATGCCGCTTACGAAAATTGCCGCACCCAAACACATCGCATCAAGCAAAGTGAAAGCGCTTGCACAGGCAGTACAAGATGGACTTGTGACAACCTGTCAAGTTCCGCAGGACGACCTGTTCCAACTCATGACGCGATTTGAGCCAGATGATATTGTTCTCGACCCACATTTTGGAGGCGTGAAGCGATCAAGCGAGGCCTGCGTGATTGAAATATTATTTTTGACAGGGCGAACGGATGATCAAAAACGCGCGTTGTTTCGCCATGTCGCCGAAAAAGCCGTTCAAGCAGGTTTTCGAGCAGATGACATCATGATCGCATTGATAGAAAACACACGCATGGATTGGTCACTTGGCAATGGCGTTGCCTATGCAGATCACCATTCAAAACCTTAAAGGAGAACGAATGCTTCAACTCCGACCCGGTTGCGAATGCTGCGATACAGACCTGCCGCCCGAATCAATGCAAGCGAGAATTTGTTCGTTTGAATGCACGTTTTGCGACAACTGTGCATCTACGCTTCTTAAAAACATTTGCCCCAATTGCGGAGGTGAGTTGGTTCAGAGACCTCGTCGACCGCATAACAAATTGGCAACTCACCCACCCGCCACCGAACGTGTCTACAAAGCGAATGGGTGTTAGCCAAACTAATGGGTGACGCTTAAGCGATAGCCGCCACTTTCGCCTCTACTGCAGGCTGAGGCGTGCGAATCAAATAATCAAACGCACTCAACGCCGCCTTCGAACCCTCACCCGCAGCAATCACAATTTGCTTATAAGGCACGGTGGTCACGTCTCCCGCGGCAAACACGCCGGGCAGATTGGTGTGGCATTTGTCGTCGATCACGATTTCGCCAAACTTGCTGAGCTCTAACGTGCCTTTCAAAAACTCGGTGTTGGGCACCAAGCCAATTTGCACAAACACACCTTCGAGCGCCAACAAGGTTTCTTGACCGGTTGCGCGGTCTTTGTAGCGCAGGCCATTCACTTTTTGTCCGTCACCGGTGATTTCGGTGGTTTGTGCGTTCACATGAATGGTCACGTTGGGCAAGCTCTTGAGTTTGCTCACCAACACCGCATCGGCTTTCAGGGCGTCTGCAAATTCGACCAGGGTCACATGTTCCACAATGCCAGCCAAATCGATGGCGGCTTCAACACCTGAGTTGCCGCCACCAATCACCGCCACGCGTTTGCCTTTGAACAAAGGGCCATCGCAGTGTGGGCAATAGGCCACGCCTTTGTTTTTGTACTCTTGTTCGCCGGGCACGTTCACATTGCGCCAGCGCGCACCGGTCGACAAGATCACGCTGCGCGCTTTCAGCACGCCGCCATTGGCCAAGTGCACTTGCACCCAACCACCCACTTCTGCGGCTGGCACGATTTTGTCGGCACGCTGCAAATTCATGATGTCCACGTCGTAGTGACGCACTTGCGCTTCGAGCGCGGTCGCAAATTTTGGTCCGTCGGTTTCAAGCACCGAGATGTAGTTTTCAATCGCCATGGTGTCATTGACTTGGCCACCAAAACGTTCTGCAGCCACGCCCACGCGAATGCCTTTGCGTGCGGCATACACAGCGGCTGCGGCACCAGCGGGGCCTCCGCCCACGATCAACACATCGAACGGGTCTTTCTCGTTCATCCTCGCAGCGTCGCGTGCGGCTGCATTGGTGTCGAGCTTGCCCACAATTTCTTCCAAGCTCATGCGGCCCGAGCCAAACACTTGGTCGTTCATGTAAACCATCGGCACAGCCATCACTTGGCGTGCTTCCACTTCGGCTTGGTTCAACGAACCGTCGATCACGGTGGTGTCGATCTTGGGGTTGTAGATCGCCATCAAGGTCGCTGCCTGCACCACATCAGGACAGTTGTGGCAAGACAAAGACATGTAAACCTCAAACTTCATCTGCGCGTCGAGGGCTTTGATTTGCTCTAACACTTCAGCTTCCACCTTGGGTGGGTGACCGCCAGTCCACAACAGGGCCAACACAAGTGAAGTGAACTCATGGCCCAAAGGAATGGCCGCAAAACGCACGCCGCGTGTTTCGCCTTCTTTGGCAATCACAAATGAAGGCTTGCGTGCGTCGTTGCCTGAATCGTCAAAGCTCACTTTGTCGGACAGTTCAGCAATTTCTAACAACAGCTCGCGCAACTCAGCGCTCTTCTCGCTGCCATCCAGTGTGGCAATCAAGCGAATGGGCTGGCGCAAGTTTTGTAAATAAGCTTGCAACTGGGTTTTCATTTGTGCGTCGAGCATGGTGATTCCTTTTGGCGTTGTAAGCGGGGGCGCACCCCGAAGATGCGCACCCCAACAAGCAGCGAAACTGCTTAGATCTTGCCGACCAAGTCCAATGAAGGAGTGATGGTTTTGGCGCCGTCGTTCCACTTGGCGGGGCAAACTTCACCGGGGTGGCTGGCCACGTACTGAGCAGCTTTCAACTTGCGCACGGTTTCTTTCACATCGCGAGCGATGGCGTTGTCATGCACTTCCATGGTCTTGATTTGACCTTCTGGGTTGATGATGAAGGTGCCGCGCAAAGCCAAACCAGCTTCTTCGATGTGCACGCCAAAAGCGCGTGTCAGGTGGTGTGTGGGGTCGCCGATCAGGGGGAATTTGGCTTTGCCCACAGCAGGCGAAGTCTCGTGCCACACTTTGTGTGAGAAGTGGGTGTCGGTGGTGACGATGTAAACCTCGGCACCGGCTTTTTGGAATTCTGCGTAGTTGTCAGCAGCGTCTTCAATTTCTGTGGGGCAGTTGAAGGTGAAAGCTGCGGGCATGAAAATGAAAACAGACCACTTGCCTTTCAAATTGGCTTCGGTCACTTCAATGAACTTGCCGTTGTGGAAGGCTTGGTTTTTGAAGGGTTGAACTTGTGTGTTGATCAATGACATGTTGTTTCCTTTGGTTGGTTGATAAAAACTATCGAATGAGCAAAACTCATTGATGTGAATCATAGACACGATCGGTGCCCCGCGTGATTGTTTGTCTCAATCACGCCGATAACCAAAGCCTTAATCGGTAAAGCCCAGAAAAAGCGCCATCGCAGGGCGCTGAGCGTCAAGAACGGCGCAAAGTGCGGCTGAGCAGCATGACGGGCAGCAAGCCCACCAACACCAAGGCCAGCGAGGGCAATGCGGCCTCGCCCAAGCGCTCGTCGCGGGCCAGTTGGTAGGCCATGACCGCCAGCGTGTCGGTGTTGAAGGGGCGCAGCACCAACGTGGCGGGCAGCTCCTTCATGACATCGACCAGCACCAACAACAAAGCAGCAGCAGCGGGTTTTTTCAACAAAGGCCCATGCACGCGCGTGACCAACTTCATGCCCGACACACCCAACATACGCGCGCTGTCATCCAGGCTCGCAGGCACGCGTGCATAACCACTTTGCACCGACTGCAAGGCCACCGCCACAAAGCGCACCAGGTAGGCCCACACCAAGCCCAGCACCGAAGCCGTCACCCAATAGCCTACGCCCATGTCAGGCCAAGTGGCTTGCAACCAGCCCACCGGCAACAACAAACCCACCACCACCACCGCACCGGGCACGGCATACCCCAAGCTCACGGTGCGCACCATCATGTGGCTGCTCCAACTCGGCTGCAAACGCGCATGGGCCGACAACAACACCGCCGCCAGCAAGGCCAGCACCGAGGTCAGCGCACCGAGCGACAAACTGGTGAGCGACCATTGCGTGAAGCGCGCCCACGGCACAGGCACCTCTTGCAAGCCACTGAAAAACGCATGCAGCATGATGGCCACAGGCAGCACAAAGCCAAACAACACAGGCAACACACACAAGGTAAACGCCACCCATGCACGCCCACCCCGCAAACGCAAAGGCTGTGATTCTTGGCTGTGTCGATCACCTCGACCCGTGACAAAACGCAAACGCGCTTGCGCGCGTTGCTCTGCACCGAGCAGCACCACAATCACCAGCAACAACACGGTGGCCAGTTGTGCAGCAGCAATGCGGTTGTCCATCACCAGCCAAGCTTTGTAAATGCCAGCGGTGAAAGTTTGAATGCCAAAGTAACTCGACACCCCAAAGTCAGCCAAGGTTTCCATCAAAGCCAAAGCGGTGCCCGCGGCAATTGCCGGACGAGCCAGCGGCAAGGCCACCTGAAAAATGCGGCGACGCAGCGGCGCCCCTAACAGACGTGCTGCTTCCATCAAATGGTTGGCACGTTCAGACAAAGCGGTGCGTGCCAGCAAATACACATAGGGATACAAAGCCAAGGTGAACACGCAAGCTGCGCCCCACACGCTGCGCACTTCTGGCAGCACGCGCCCTTCGAGCCCCCATGTGCTGCGCAACCAGGTTTGCACAGGACCGCTGAATTGCAAGAAGTCGGTGTAAGCGTAGGCCACCACATAGGCGGGCATGGCCAAGGGCAGCAACAGCGCCCATTCCATCGTGCGCCGCATGGGAAAGTCAAACAAGGTGACCGCTGCCGCCGATACCGTGCCCATGCTGATCACGCCAAGGCTGACCAATAGGCACAGCCACAAGGTGGTGCCGGCGTAATCGGGCAGCACCGTGTGCATCATCTCTTGCAATATTTGCTGCGTGGTGGCGTTCCATTGCAACCAAGAGAGAAGCACGGTAAGCACAGGCAAGGCCAAGCCGGCTGCAAAACACCACAGCACGCATTTCAAAGCCAAACGTTGCCAAGAGAAAACCATGGCCAGATTGTAGGTAGTGACGTTTGGCACACGCTGATACAGGTCATGCCTCTCTACAATGCCAGCTATGTTTTTAGATGTCTCGCAACTCTCTGTGCAATACCCCGGTTTGAACCGCGCAGCGGTGGACCGTGTGAGCTTGGGGCTGCGTGCCGGTGAAATGGGCGTGCTGATTGGCCCCTCGGGTTGCGGCAAGACCACCTTGTTGCGTGCGGTGGCTGGTTTGGAGCGCGCCAGCGCGGGTGAAATTCGCTTAGCCAAATCGGTGGTCAGCAGCGTGGGCTTGCATGTGCCGCCCGAAGCGCGACGCATTGGCATGGTGTTTCAAGACTATGCCTTGTTTCCGCATTTGAATGTGCAAGACAACATTGGTTTTGGTCTGCACCACCTGCCCCGCGCCGAACGTGCGCAACGCACACAAGAGGTGTTGCGCTTGGTCGGGTTGACGAGCAGCGCCACACGGTTTCCCCACGAACTATCCGGCGGACAGCAGCAACGCGTGGCCTTGGCGCGTGCTTTGGCGCCACAGCCTCAGTTGTTGTTGTTAGACGAACCGTTTTCAAACCTAGACGTTGAATTGCGCGAGCGCTTGGCTTTGGAAGTGCGCAATATTTTGAAAGAAGCCGAAACCACAGCGTTGTTTGTGACGCACGACCAAATGGAAGCTTTCGCAGTCGGCGATGTGATTGGTGTGATGCACGAAGGTCGCTTGCACCAGTGGGCCGATGCGTATTCCTTGTACCACCGCCCGGCCACCCGTTTTGTCGCTGAATTCATTGGGCACGGTGTGTTTGCGCCAGCCTCGGTGCAACAGGTGAACGACCACATCGTGGTGCAAACGCCGGTGGGAGAACTGACCGACGTAGCGGATGGGCCATTGCCCTGCGCCTTCACCAGCGGTGAATGCGATGTGCTGTTGCGTGCGGACGACATCGTGCATGACGACGACGCACCCGTGAAAGCCGAAATCATTCGCAAATCATTTCGTGGCTCTGAGTTTTTATACACGCTGCGTTTGAAAACCGGCGAACAAGTCATGGCCCATGTGCCCAGTCACCATGACCACACCGTGGGCGAATGGATTGGCATTCGCGCACAGGTCGACCATGTGGTCACCTTCAACCGCGCGTGCCCCGTCAATGGCAACGAGTTGTGCAGCATGCCTTGTGCTGACCATGTGCACGCAGGTGATGAACAACCCATTGAGTTTCAAAAAACACTTTCATAAATCACCCGAAAGGAATCAGCATGAGCTTGACGTTGTATTACGCCCCCGGCGCCTGTTCGTTTGTGCCCCATTGTTTGCTCGAAGCCTGCGGTGCTGCGTATGAACCGCACATGGTCAAGTTGCACAAAGGTGAGCAATACGACGAGGCCTACAAAACCATCAACCCACGCAGCCAAGTGCCGGTGCTCAAAGATGGTGACAACGTCATCACGCAAATCGTTGCCATTGCTTTGTATTTGGACAAGAAGTTTCCCGAGCAACAGTTTTTGCCGACCGATGCTCTGGCGCGTGCCAAAGCCGCAGAAGCTTTTGTTTGGATGAACAACACGGTGCATCCCACCTTCACCCACGTATTCATGCCCAACAAATTCAGCAACGACGCAGATGTGCAAGCCAACATCAAAGCACACGCCATTCAAAGCTATCGTGGTTTGATGGGCGAGTTGCAAACCTTGGTGGAAAAAGCGTCGGGCCCCTGGTTGGCGGGCTCGCATTTTGGCCCGCTCGATGCCTATGCCTTAACACTCACCCGCTGGGGCACCATTGCCGGCATCAATCCAGATGATTTCCCGCAACTGTGGGCCTTTGTGCAACGCGTGGCACAACACCCGCCTGTGGCGCGTGTGATCGAGCGCGAGCGCTTGCAATTGAATTTGTACAAAGCTTAAATTTGCGCGTTTGAAAAACGCACGGTGAAACGCACCCCTGGCATTGGCTTGCCCGGTTGCGCTTCTTCCAGCAGCACCACCGCTTGGTGGTGTTGCGCAATTTCCATCACGATGGCAAGACCCAAACCTGAACCATCGGCTTCGTTGCCTAGGGCGCGGTAAAAAGGTTGAAACACCAAATCGCGTTCAGCCTCTGGAATGCCGGGGCCAGAGTTCTCTACTTGCAACACCACCACTTTGCCAAAGCGATCGGCGAGCACACGCACCGTGATCACGCCGGGTTTTTCTTCGGTAGAGGGTGTGTAGTTGATGGCGTTGTCCACCAAGTTGCGAATCAATTCTTTCAGCAAGGTGGCATTGCCATTCAGGCGCACACCGGGGCTTGCCACGTCAACACCCTCGTAGCCCAAGTCGATGTGTTTGTCCATGGCGCGCGTGATGGCGTCTTGCATTACCTCTTGTGCCAAGTGCACCAAATCGCAAGGGGCACGTGCGATGTTGGTGCTGCCACTTTCTGCGCGGGCCAATGACAGCAATTGATTGACGGTGTGCGTGGCACGAATGCTGGCGCGACCAATGAGCTTCAGCGATTGTTTCAGCTCATCCGCGCTGGAGTCTGCGCGTTGTGCCAAATCAGCTTGCATGCGCAAGCCCGCCAACGGTGTTTTGAGTTGATGTGCGGCGTCTGCCAGAAATCTTTTTTGGGTGGCGATCGATTCTTTCAAACGCGTCAGCAAATCGTTGATCGACGACACCAATGGCGCCACTTCCAATGGCACCGCATGGTCGTCCAGCGGGCTCAAGTCGTCTGGCTTTCGCAAGCGAATACGTTCTTCCAGCTGATTCAATGGCTTGATGCCCCGTGCGAGTGCCAACCACACCAACAGCACCGCCAACGGCAAAATCACAAACTGCGGCAGCATGACGCCCTTGATGATTTCTGTGGCCAATACCGAGCGTTTCTCAAGCGTTTCACCCACTTGCACCAGCACGGGTTTGGCGCCGGGCACATCCACACTCACCCAGGTGTAGGCCACGCGAATTTCTGTGCCGCGCATGTCATCGTCACGCACGCGCACTTCGCCCACCACGGGTGACTCTTCTTCGGGGGGCAAAGGAAAGTCGCGTTCACCGCTGATGTATTCGCCGCGCAGGCCTAGCACTTGGTAATAAATCAAATCGGCATCATCGGCACGCAAAATTTCGCGTGCGGGCAACGGCAAATTGAAATACATGCGTTGCTGATCGGTGCGCACCAGTTGCGCCAGCGCTTGCACGTTGTATTCCAAGCCGCGGTCAAACGGACGTCCGGCAATGTTTTGTGCCACCAACCAAGTGAGCGCCAAACTCACAGGCCACAAGAGCAGCAAGGGCGTGAGCATCCAGTCGAGGATTTCTCCAAACAGCGAATGTTGTTCGCGCTGAAACAACTTCACCATGACGTGTGCATCACGTTAGAAACCATCGCACCCAACACACAGCATCAATTGGGAATTTTTTCGAGGCAATAGCCCAAGCCACGCACGGTGGCAATGCGAATCGGGCCTTTCTCGATTTTTTTGCGCAAACGGTGGATGTACACCTCGATGGCGTTATTGCTCACCTCTTCGCCCCATTCGCACAGGCGCTCAACCAACTGGTCTTTGCTGACCAAACGACCGGCACGCTGCAACAACACTTCGAGCAAGCCCAGTTCGCGCGCAGACAACTCCACCATCTTGCCGTCAATCGTGGCCACACGCCCCGATTGGTCGTACACCAGCGGACCGTGTTTGATAAGCGACGTGGTGCCCCCCATGCCGCGACGAGTCAGCGCACGCACGCGCGCTTCGAGTTCTTGCAATGAAAACGGTTTGGCCATGTAGTCGTCCGCGCCGTAGTCCAAACCTTTCACGCGTTCTTCTACGCTGTCAGCGGCCGTCAAAATCAACACCGGCAAAGCAGAGCCACGCGAGCGCAAACGTTTGAGCACGTCTAGCCCATGCATTTTGGGCAAACCCAAATCCAAGATGAGCAAATCAAATTCATCGGTGGTCATCAACGCCGCATCGGCTTCTGTGCCACTGGCCACGTGATCTGCGGCAGCACCCGAAGCACGCAAGGTGCGCAACAGGCCATCGGCCAAAACCAAATCATCTTCAGCAATCAGAATGCGCATGGGGTGTCTCCTGCTTCGTGTGCTGCGAACTTTTATCCATTCGAGCCATGGGGTGATTCTAGGACGGAGTAAGCCCCTGCATAAGCCTCTAAACCAATGCCAATCACGGTGGCCACATCGGCGCCCACTTCTTGTCGAAACTCTGCTTCGGTTTGTGCCACGGCCACTTCGAAGGCTTGCAACCATGCCAAACCTGTTTCGGTGAACACAATGCGTCGCGCGCGACCGTCTGCAGGGTCGGGTGTGCGTGCCACCAAGCCCCACGCTTCGCATTGCGTCACCAAATCGCCCATCGCTTGCTTGGTCATGCCGGCGCTCTCGGCGAGTTCACTCAAGCGCGAACCTTGCAAACCCAAATGCCGTGTGATGTGAATGTGCGCCGCACTCACCTGCGCACGTGCCGCCAAATTGGACAACGCCAGCGGCACGTTCACATCGTGTGCCATCAGGTAGAGCACGCGTTCATCAAAGCGACGCATGGCATGGCCGAGCAGTCGACCCAAGTGCGCTTGTCGCCAGTCTTGGTGTGTAGCGCTGCGTGTGTGGCTGCTGTCAGCAGCTTGGGAGACGCCTTGTGTTGCCGCAGCAGGGGTGGCTGTTTTGGTTCTCGCTGCTGTTGCTGTCGCTTTGGTGCGCTTGTCGGTGGCGCGTTTTGAGCGTGCTGTCGGTGAGTGTTTGACGCGGTGGTTGAGCATTTCTAAATAGTAAGGCAAACTGACCAAAAAACCTATTTACTTCTTTTGACTTTGCGATAAAGTACTGGTCAAGCATCCAGCTGTTGATTCCCTCAGTGGTTGGTTTTTTAACGGTAAGCCCTTGATTTCACGGAGATTTTTCATGAACGCCAAACCCCAAATCGCAGACAGCGAAAAAGCCAAAGCCCTGCAAGCCGCCCTGGCCCAGATCGAAAAACAATTCGGCAAGGGCACCATCATGCGCTTGGGCGAAGGCGAAGTGATCGACGACATCCA
>JACCDH010865601.1_pt1 | contig 12809 bp, 15 predicted proteins | sample 7442481 | NCBI WGS metagenome assembly JACCDH01 (sample SAMN15323433, study PRJNA562643) | freshwater metagenome | isolation source: river surface water | place: USA:Blue River Watershed | collected 2017-08-15
GCAAACGCTAAGGTTCAGAATGAAAAACAAAGATGTAAGAAGATTTAAGAAAGGTCTAAATAAGGGGTGTTTTCAGAGTGAAAAAGTAGCAGCCTGGAGCTAGACACAACGACCACACTACTACCGTTGCTCCGTTCCCGGCCTGGCGGGGTTTGTAGGAAAATCGCTCGCCTAGTCCAGACTACCGTCAAGCATCCTAATCGGAAGTTTTGGTAAAGTCAAAGACATGCAACGCAAAAGAAAGATCTGAATTATTTTTCTTTATACCGCTCTCTCCGCTCTTTAAAGAACTGAGAGAGAATTTTTGAGCATTCATAGTGCTTAACGCCACCCATGATGGAGAATTGATGATTAAGTCTTTTATCTGCATTTAAATGATAACCTAAGCTTAAGGCACCTCCCTTAGGATCATAAGCCCCAAAGATACAGGCCTTAATGCGAGATTGAACCATGGCGCTTAAACACATAGGACAGGGCTCGAGAGTGACATAAAGAACACAATCAGAGAGTCGCCAGTTTTGAAGTTTGGCCGAGCCCTCTTTTAAGCAAAGAATTTCTGCGTGTGCTGTTGCATCAAAGTTTTTCTCTTTAAGATTATGGGCCTTTGAGAGAACCTCACCTTCAGGTGAAATCAAGACTGCACCAATAGGGACCTCTTGTTCACGATAAGCTTTAATCGCCTCATCTAGTGCTGTGTTCATGAACCAATGATGATCAGTGAATAGTGTTTTCATTTATTAGAAGCAAACTTGTTACGGATTTTTATCTTTTTACTTTCATTCCAGTAATTGATTAGAAGACGCATTCGCTGGCGGTGTTCAAGATCAATATCAGTGAACTTGATCCCATAAATAAATGTTCTTCCAATAATGGGCTCGCGTTTTGATCTCACCTGGCCCTGAAGTGTAAAGTTTTGTCCTAGAATTTCTAGATTAATCCAGACCATACTTCCCTGAGGAACATTTTCAAAGACCTCTAAACAACCAGCTCCTCGTCTGAGATCTGACAAGCGACCACGATACCTTTTTCCCTCAGACTCAACCCACACACGAATATCTGCACGAAATCTAAAATCATACTCCCACCAATTCACGAGTGGGTAATACAGAGGCGAGGAAATAATATAACAAGAGATGAGAAGTAGGCCAATACTCACCAGATAAAAGAATCCAACTGCTAGATTACCTAAAACAAGAATATTTCTAAAGGCAGAGATTAGCTCAAAAATAACCAGTATCGCTGAGAGGTTCCAAAATGAGTAATAGAGGTTTAATAATGCCTGGTAATAAAAATTCAGGGTCACCACAAGAATGGCAAACTGAATGAAAAAAGTGATATTGAGAATGGATTGAGTAAAAATACCTTCAAGGATAAAAGAAAAAACCACCAAAATGATTTGAAGAACTATCAGGAGTCTCACTTTATCAAAGGAATTTTGAAGATTGAATTTAATCCAGTTCATTTTGTTTTTTCACCACCAATTCACTTAACGGTATATTTCGTATTAACTTCAATGATTTAGCTTCTGGTGTGAGAATTTCCTCTCCTGTTAAATCAGAAGCACCAGTTAGATAACAAACCGACTCAGGCATTCGTTTTTGCCAATCCCAAAAATCGAACTGGTTTTTACGGGAATGGTAATTGAGTGCAGGGACTTCTTCGCCTAAGTAGAAAGAAAGCTTCGAGGCCATCTGATAAGTATTGGCCAAAATTCGTTGATCGCCACACTTGGCCTTAACTACTTGGGACCACTCGGCCCAGCCATTAAACTCTTTAAGGCGTTTTAATTTCCCTTCCATCACTGGAAGAACAAATACAAGACGAACAAAGACAGTTAAAAAAGCTGCCGTCGCAAATCCAAGCTTAACTTTTTTAGTTAACTCAACCTTAGTGAATACTAACCACACAAGGGCAACAAAGGCGGGTAAGGTCCAATTGGCCTCAATTCTTTTTGAGAAACTCGAGATAAAAAAGAAAATGATCACACCGAGTGCAGAGAATTTTAATGCTCGCTCAAAATGGTTATGTGTTTTAATTTGTAGCGTTTTCCACCAAGGCCAGAAACCTATCCACAAACCAGCAAAAATGATTTGAAGACCAAAATATTCTCCAAGTCTCCCCCAAGAAAATTGGGCCTTCGGTCTTTCGAGGAAATGATAACGAAGAGTTTTAAAATCATGATCATATTGCCAAATGACATGAGGTAAAAAGAGAAGAGTAGAGAGAATCGTCACCACATAAAAGGATCTCTTTTTCAGAAGACTGGGAATGGCGAGCAAAGTGAAAAAAATGAGAAGTATCCCATGATATTTAGAATAGAGAAGGGCCGCAATCACGACTGATAATAAAACTTGATGCTTAAACGTATCAAACTCCAAGTATTTTTTAAGACACCAAAAGTACATCACACTAAAAAAGAAGAGAGGAAGATCAGGAAGTGCCAAAAGACCGATGGTTGAAAGAAGTGGCATACTCCAAACGGCCAATTGTCCCCAAAGTTGATCTTTTTTAGGAAACTGAGCAGTAAGAATACCAATGGCCAGTGATTGAAGAAGAACAAAACCAATTCTTACAGACCATTCATTTTGGGGAAGCCAAGAAAAGGCCCTAATAATAATGGCCACCATTGGTGGATGATCAAAATAACCAAAGGCAAGATTATTTGAGAAAATCCAATAATAGGCTTCGTCATGAGCAAGCTCAAATCCAGCAATCATGGCCATATTCAAAAAAGTAATAAAAATAAGTGTGATGAGTGATGCGCGAGTCATGGCCACCTTTTGCTTGCGTCTTGTCAATTATGTCTAATTGTGAAATTCTACCACGAAAATTACTATCTGACTTCAAAGGATTCATCCGTGATCGCCCCTAGTAAGGCCGTTGTCATTATTCCTACATATAATGAAATTTTAAATATTGAGCGTATGCTACAAACACTCAACACCATTCATCCTGAACTTCATGTTCTTATCATTGATGATGGCTCCCCAGATGGAACGGCCAATATTGTAAAAAAGTTTCAAGAGCAAAAAAAGAATCTCCATATCATAGAGCGCCAAGGAAAACTTGGTCTTGGAACGGCCTATATCAAAGGCTTCAAGTGGGCCCTAGAGAAAAATTACGAGGCTATTGTGACTATGGACTGTGATTTTTCTCATGAGCCAGAAGCTATTACTCAGTTTCTTGAAAATCTTGGTCAAAATGATTTAGTGATTGGTTCTCGTTATACTGGTGGTATCCGTATTATGAATTGGCCGATGCAGCGACTTCTTCTCTCTTATTTTGCCTCAATTTACGCACGCACTATTACCGGTATTCCATTTTTTGATTCAACCGGTGGCTTTAATGGTTATACCCATAAGGCCCTAAGTTCTCTCAAGCTTGATAAGATTTTTTCAATTGGTTATGCCTTTCAAATTGAGCTCAAATACAAAGTTTGGTCATTAGGTCTTCCTTGTAAAGAAATCCCTATTACTTTTTTTGAACGCACAGATGGAAAATCAAAGATGAGTCGAAAAATTATTTTTGAAGCCGTGATCAATGTTTTCCGTTTTAGACTAAAAAAAATGACAGGAACATTAAACTAAATGGAATTTCTTATTGGATTAGATCAGAGATTGTTTCTTTTTCTTAATCAGTTTCATCATGAATCTCTCAATGCTCCAATGGTTATTCTCTCTTCCACGACTATCTGGATTCCTTTTATTTTGTTCATGTTATTTACTTTTTATAAAAGCCTTCCTAGACAGCAGTTCTATCTTGCTCTGCTTTTCTTGGCCTTTGCTTTTATTTTAAGTGATAGCACAGCTTCTTATATCCTTAAAAACCTCACCCAAAGATTTCGACCTTGTCGCGATGAACTTATTAAACCTTTGGTTTATACATTTGGACAAAAGTGTGGAGGGAAATACGGTTTTGTTTCGTCTCATGCGGCCAATGCGTTCACGCTTATGCTCTTCTGGTGGAAAACTCTTCCACTGAAAACGAGTGATTATAAATGGCTTTGGATTTTTCCGGCCCTTGTGGCCTACAGCCGACTTTATCTTGGTGTTCATTACCCAGCAGACTTAATAGTGGGATCTCTAATAGGACTCGGCTGGGGTTATCTCATGGCGTGGTTTTTTAAACAGAATAGACTACGGGGCTAATCTTTCGCGTTTCCACTGACCGTTTTGATTTTTATAAATGATTCGGTCATGCATACGATTGTCTCGTCCTTGCCAAAACTCATAATAATCAGGAATTAAAAGATAACCTCCCCAATGCTCTGGACGAGGGAGAGGGTCAACCTCTTTGTATTTAACTTCGGTTTCGTGAAACATTTTTTCTAAATCATCACGACTACTTACAACCTGACTTTGAGGCGAGGCCATGGCGCCAATCTGGCTGCCGCGAGGACGTTTGTGAAAATATTCATCAGATAATTTTTTTTCAACTTTTAAAAGTTTACCTTCGATGCGCACTTGTCTCTGGAGTGGAAGCCATAAAAAATTCATGGCGGCAAAAGGATTCACAGAAAGATCATGCCCTTTTTGACTTAAATAATTTGTGTAAAAGACCAGACCGCCTTGATGAAAACCTTTGAGTAAAACTACTCTTGAGTGTGGCCGCCCCTCGCTGATAGTTGAAAGTGTAAGAGCATTAGGCTCGTCACACTCTGACTTCATGGCATCATGAAACCATTTCTCAAATTGAATCAAAGGATCACCATCAGTGTCTTTGATATCTAATTCAGCCTTTTTATAGGCCACACGTAAATTTTCTAAAGTCTTGTTATCTAATCCCATGGCGCTATTATAGTCACAGAAAAGAGCAAAAAACATGGCCAAAATCAGACAAAATTATCATTTTCATCACTTTTTATTAGACCAATCACTAGAATTCACTAATTATTGAGAATAACTATGCAATTATCAATTCCAGAAATTAAACCCAATCAATCTGTCGAGCTTCTAAAAGAGCTCCACATCCTTACTCGTGACGGAAAACTAAACCAGGACAGTAGACGTAAACTGAAACAAGTTTATCACCTCTATAATTTTATCGAGCCTCTTCTCAAAGATTTGCAAACATCAAACCAAAAGCTTTCACTGGTTGATCATGGTGCAGGAAAATCATATTTAGGATTTATTCTTTATGATCTCTTTTATAAATCAATCTCAGATGGAAAGATTTACGGAATTGAAACAAGAGAAGAACTCGTAAAAAAATCTCAAGAGTTGGCCAAAAAACTTAATTTTGAGAGAATGGAGTTTCTTAATCTGAGTGTTGAGGATTCTATAACCTCTCCCTCACTTCCAGAAACAATTGATATTGTGACTGCACTCCATGCTTGTGACACTGCTACAGATGATGCTATTAAATTTGCTCTCAAGAAGAAGGCCAAGTACATGGTCCTTGTTCCCTGTTGCCAAGCCGAAGTGGCCACGGTTCTACGTAAGAACAAACAGCAAAATCTCAGCAAAAATGTATTGACTGAAGTCTTTCGTCACCCCATCCATACGCGTGAATTTGGAAGCCATATCACCAATGTTCTAAGATGCCTCCAACTTGAGGCCCACGGCTACCAAGTCACAGTGACTGAACTTGTAGGCTGGGAGCATTCCATGAAAAATGAGCTTATCATTGCTCAATATAAAGATCTTCCTAAGCGCTATCCTAGTGAGAGATTAAACTCACTTTTGGGTGAGTTTAATCTAGAAGAAATGCAGAAGAGATTTTTTACAATCTAACAGTTTTAAGTTTTAATGGATCACTTTTGAGAAATGGCTTTGTCTCATGAGTAATTTTTTTTAATGAAAATATTAAACCCTCATCAAATTCATAGCTCTGAATGACATGATCATTTAACGAATAAATAGAAAACTGTTCTTGATCTATAATAATATCTTCCTGGGCCGGCAGGAAAAATCCCTGTCGGCCTTCGTTATGATCAATGAGATCACAATTTGAATTTCCTATGACAGGAACGGCTAAAACGACAGCTCCCAACTCTACAGATCTAGCGGAGGCGCATCTATTTACTCTTTGATTTCCATTTCTATTGATTGTGGCAGATGGGCAAATAAGTAAATCAATCTTTTCTTCTTTAAGTTTCTGAGAGAGAAATGGTTGTTCAATATCAAAGCAAATTGACACTGCAGTTTTCATTTTTTTAAATTCAAATATTTTTATTTCTTCTCCGCACTTAAAACAATTCTCCCAAGGTGTAAGATAAATCTTATTTTGAAAAATCCAATCTCCATTAACAAAGATGGGACAGGAATTAAAGATATCATGACCTCTTTTTATTGGTCCGGTACCTAAAACAAGAAGGATACCAGTTGATTTAAATCTATCTTCGATTTGAGGTAGTAAAAATTCAGTAATATAGTTTGATATTTTCTCAAGTTTTTTATTAAAGTTATCTTCAGTAAAATAGTCATCTAAACTCATTAAAAAGAGCTCTGGGTAAACGATTACATCTGAACCACTTTTAGCAATATCTTCAATTTCATTTAAAAGTCGTATGGTCCACTCATTTAAGTCAGCAGGATTATTTGATACACAATAACTAACACCTGTCATTTTTATCATTTTTTATGCCTATATTTTTATTAATTGTTTTAATATACATCTATTTTAAAAAAATGGAATAATTATGAATAACCTAAAATTTCATCGCTTAAGTGGACAAGAAGCCAAAAAGTATGCACTCGAATTGGCCAAACTTCGTCTTAAAGTTTTTTTTGATTTTCCTTACCTCTATGAAGGAACCCTCGATTACGAAATGAACTATCTGGAAACTTATTTTAAGGCTAAGCATGCCTTTATTTTTCTCATTGAAGACAAGGGGCAAATTGTGGGAGCTACCACCAGTATCTGGGCAGAAGAAGAGGTGGATAATTTCAAGAAGCCATTTGAGTTGAGTGGAATTAATCCCAAAGACGTTTTTTATTTTGGTGAATCCGTTCTTCTTCCTCAATACCGTGGATTGGGTTTTGGTAAAATCTTTTTTCAAGAAAGAGAGACTTTTGCTCGATCTCTTCCTTTTATTAATCTTCTTTCATTTTGCGCTGTGATTCGACCTTCCACCCATCCCCTTAGACCTCAAGGGTACCAGCCCCTAGATTCTTTCTGGCACAGTCAGGGATTTCAAAAAAATGATGGTCTTACAACTACTTATGAATGGAAGGATCGTGGTGATGAAAAAGAAAGTGCAAAACAAATGCAATTTTGGACCAAGCTCATTAAATAACTAGTCGGTCCCTGAATTTTCTCCTTAAAATACCTCAAACGAGGGTATTTATGCTTCATCCACATACGGAATTACGATTTGTTTCTCAGGAAATTGGGTACGGAATTTTTGCGACAAAAAAAATCCCTAAGGGGACTATTACATGGGTCAAAGATCAACTCGATAGAGTTTTTACTCCTAGTGATATTTCTAAACTGACTCCACCTAATTATGAAAATCTCATGAAGTATACTTACCGAAATAAAGACGGTGATTATTTTTTCTGCTGGGATCTTACTCGTTTTATTAATCACAATCATGATGCTAATTCCATGCTCACTTCTTTAGGATTTGAAATCGCTCTCAGAGATATTGAGGCCAATGAAGAAATCACTAATGACTACGGAACTCTTAATATCATCGAGGCTTTCCAATGCGCCAATGGGCCAGGAGAGAATCGTGATTACGTTCGTCCTGATGATCTCACTCGTTATCATCAAAAATGGGATAAACTCATTGAATCTGCCATGAACCATGTCCATGAAGTTGAACAACCTCTGCATAAACTTTTAAGTCATGAGCAGATTTCAAAACTCGATTTAATAAAAAGAAAAGAATTCGTTCTTCCTTCAATTAAAGAAAATTATTTTAAAGAAATGATTTGATTAGTTTTTTGAGAAGAAAAAGAAAGAATACCGGCACAAGGCCAGTATTCTTTTTATGGAAAGCTAGAGCTTAGTAACGCTTGTTATCACGCGGAACCATAGGTTTTGCTTCAGTTACATTCATTTGGCGTCCACCAAAGTCAGATCCATTAAGTGAAGAAATTGCTTCAGCAGCTTCTGCACTTGTAGACATCTCAACAAAACCAAATCCTTTACTACGATTAGTATCACGGTCCATGATGATTTTTGCTGATTGAACTGTTCCATATTGAGCAAACTTATCTGCTAATGTGTCGTTAGAAACTGTGAAAGCAAGATTTCCAACATAAATTTTAGTACTCATAAATAATTCTCCGTTTTATTTACCACAGTGAGTTGCGATAAAAACTTTTATTGTTAACTTGAATTTTGGATTTGGATTTTTTTGAGAAGAGGATGGTCTAATTAAAAGAAACAAATTCGTAATTTTCAAAGTATCACCAGACAAAATGTCTGATAAACACAAAGTACCCGTGTCATAGATTTTATACAATCACAAAATTTTTATATTTAACGTTCTTTGTATTAAAACGGTAGGTTGGCCTTGTTAAAACTATCTTTTTGGATGAGCCTAAAGATTAAATCTGCATCTATTACAACCTCCATTCTCCGATGGCATTGAAATTGCTAAGATATTAAGAAGTCTTTAAAAGGAGGGCCAAAATGAAACTTTTCTCACTTTTCTCACTGATCACTCTCACTGTTTCATGTGGACGCACTCATCATTCAGGACCTGTTGGAGACGTTGCAAACAACAATGGTCAGAATATCGTCACAGAAATTATTGATGATTTTTCTTATCCAGGTCCAAATCAACTCCAATACCAGGGCCAGACCATCGCCGATCTTTCAGTAACAAGTGCCACATTAACACCGACAGGTGAATTTCAGCCTGGTCGAACACTTAATGTTCTCACAATTCGAGAAAGAGATTTTTTAGTCTACGGTGAAGATGGTGTTTTTGCGACTGAATGTGAACCGCATGCAGATTATCCTGATCATGGCCCTACCCATCCTCTCTGCGAAGTCGCTCATGGAGAATCATTTGATAAAATCATCATTTGTTTTAGTACAGTTAGTACAACTCCAATCTTAACAGCACAAAACTGGCCAGGTTCAGTAACAGCAATGACTGATTCAAATTTAGGAATGCAATGTTGGGTGAATGGTGTAAAGATGAAATCTAATAGGATATTCACTTACTAAAAAATGGCGCAATCGGTACGATTCGAACGTACGACCTCTTGATTCGTAGTCAAGTGCTCTATCCAACTAAGCTACGACTGCGCTGAAGTGAAATGTAGTTTTAATGCATTCTCAGCTAAATTTCAAGGGCTTGTGTAAGATTCTCACAAAAAACACCTAATTAGCTGAAAATACAGTTAAAAAAGCTCTAAATTCTATTGGAAAACTTGGTCGATACAAAGATCAAGACCAGCATTCATTTTTTCGATCGCAAATTTCCGAACATCAAAGCGAGGGTTCTTTTTAAGGATCTCTTCGGCTTCAACAGTCAGCTTTTCAATCAGCTTTTCCTGATTATTAATTCCACATGTAACTGAGTCTAAACCTTTACGAATTAACCACGCTTTTCCTTTAGCCTTATAAATAGGATTGCTGAGGTAATACTTGTAAATATAGTTACGGCTTAATGAATAGAAGTTATGTGGAGTCCCATCAGCTGGTCTCTTGCTTCTTCTGCGCTCAAAGCTTCTGTCTTCATAAGGAATATCATAATTAGAAAAATGAAGAGCACTAGACACACTTTGGGGATTTTCAGTAATAACGACAGATACGACATCAGCAAAGAATTCATTATAGGGAGTAAGAGCTTGGAAAAGCTCACCCAGCTCTTCAATAATCATTTGATTATCTGAAAAAGCAGTCATCATTTTATTTTCTTCATCTTGTAGAGTCAGCTTTAATTCTTCTAGTTCAACGACGATCGGAGAAGTAGGCTGAGCTTTAATAGCTTCAGCTTTTTTTGTAAGCATCTCCGAAAGAAGATCACGTTTTAAAATCTTTGCTCTATCATTTGAGATCTTATTAATAATTTTTTTAGCACTCTTCCAACGCTTTAAAAGAGCAGGTTGTTTTTTAAGAACAAGCTCCATATTTTCATTAAATATCGCGTGACCAAATTCGTGAAGCTCCACTCCTCTTGTGAACACAGGGTTTTTGCTTCTTCCATCAATCACCATTTGGTAAGGGGCCACAAGTGTGAGCGCCAGTGGATCAAAAAATGGTGAATCATAAGTTTGAGGAATGATAAGGCCAATACTCACTGGTAAATCAAGTACTCCGCCAGACATCTGTTTCATGGCCTTATTTAGATTATTCAAAACGACTGCTTGGTCTTTGTTATTAACAGTGATGAACTCAGAATCAAGAGCGTAAAGATTGATTTTTGTGGGAGCGTTCGCTGCCCAAAGAGCTTGAGTGCTTAAAAGAACAGCAAGAACTAAAAACTTCATAGTATTGTCTCCCCGTATTTTGAAGGGGTTAAATATGAAGTTTTATTTCTCTTGTAAACGGATAAAATTAAGTAATACGACTATCTTCCAAAAATTATTATTACCTCTAAAATGTAATCGATCTAACCCGGCGCAAAACGTGTTATTTTTTCATACCTCTATAAATCCTTAGGTTTTTTATGTCTAAATCCCTCAACTGACATTCGTCTAATCAAATTTGAATTTTTTACGGAAATTGGAAATCGCATCCTCAGCATTAGTGGAAGTATTAAAAAGTCTCCCCTTAGGTTTATTTTCTTGGGAAGCTAAAATGTTTTGTCTCGCCTCTTCTAAACGGAATTCCGAAAAACTACATTCTTCTTTAATATCATTATTATAATTATAATCTTGTCTCTCGATTGAATAATTTTTAGATTCGGGGTTTATAAAAACGACTCTTTTATATTCTTCAAGTGTTACTGGTTGATCAAAATACATAGGATCAATCACGTATTTTTTTATCTCGTGAGCATCCTTAACTGTCATTACATTGGCAATATGAACAGGATAACTTTCAGCTATGTAACCAGATGAAGTTTTAAATGCTGCTACGGAGTGATCATTTATAAGCAGTTGTTCCGATTTAAAACCAAGATCATCAAAATCTTTTGAAATTAGGTAAGCACGATCAAAACAATTTCCATTAGGAAAATCATTTTTATAAAGATTGTTATTGAGCAATTTAGAATAAATCTGATTTAGCTCGCTCTTTGAAATAAATTCTTTTTTATGTCGACAACTCAGTCTCTTGGAGTTTTTAGCCAAGTAGTCTGTCATTTTTAATAATATGCTCTGTAGTTCTGTCACTGAGACATGATTATACTTATCACTAAGGCAAAGTATTAAATCATCGGGCGAGGATGAGTTTTTTAACAAATCCTCTAGCTCTTCCATTCTTTTAGAACCAAAACCTTCAATTTTAATCAATCGAAGGCTTTTGAGATAATGTTGGGGAAGAGTTCTTTGGTAATATGAAAAAAGTTTTTCAACCTCGATGTCTTGCGCGGTTGATTCAAACGATAAAAGAAGTAAGCTAATGAATACGAAAACAAGTTTCATGAGTAAGTATCGACAGATAGGCCCATGTTCTTTAGATTCCGACTTTTTTAGTCATAAAAAATCAAAAAACTTGTGAAAACTGGGTTTCAAAATGGTTTCTTAATAAATGTCGGAAACGACTCCGGTGAAATTCTATTTCCATTGGTTCTGGAGAAAACCCAATTTATGTTCGCGGTATTTACTTGCAGGCATGGTAATAGCTAGTGATTTATTTTATTTTTTTTTGTATTGTGTTGTTATAGCTTAAAAAATCAAAAAAAAGAGACACCAAATGAAATTGTTACTAGTAATTTTTTTATCCTCATGTGCCAATTTAAAAACCCTTACCTATAAAAAAAATCATTCCGTTATAAAAAGTAATAAAGATTTAGCTACAGTTTATTTTCTTCGAGACAAAAATTTAAGCGGTATAAACTTTGTTATACATGATGAATTTAAAGAAACAAATCAAGCAAATCCGATTGGTATTTTGAGCTCTTCATCCTTTTTTCATGTTACTCTAAAACCTGGGCAACATTCTTTTTACCACTCTGATGCTTGGAAAGAAATTAAGCCTGGTCTGAGTATACAACTAGAAAAATCTAAGACTTATTATATTGCTATGACCGAAATTAATACTGGAAGTTATTCAATGAATGCTTACACGCATATCTATACTAGGGGCGGTAAATTTGCTCATATTGATGAAAGTTCTGCGAAAAAAATTCTTCCTGAATTGTTAGAAATTGACCTAGAGGCTAACAAAAACTTCTTCAATAAATAGAGATAAGGTTATTGGCATCATGCTCACAAGGTAGACAAAAACATAAGAAACCTAAAACAGGACTTTTTCTTTCTTTATTACTCAACACATTTAATAAGGCCCTGCAATTTCAATAATCGATATCATGGAACAAGTTTTAAAAATGGCGGAGACGGCTACGGTTGAACCTGTGATGAATCATAAATCATTGAACCTATAATCCAAAGAACATCCTACAAGAATTCAAAACTGAAATTTTAACAAAACTTTGGCTTTTAAAATTGATCAATCCCCAATGACTTGAATACTTCTAACTCTTTTGACCAAGAGGTATTTGATGAAATTTTCCAACGAAAAAATTGAAGCCATGATTTACACAATCAACGGACAAAAAGTAATGCTTGATAGTGATCTCGCAAAACTATACGGCGTCGAAACAAAACGCTTGATCGAACAGGTCAAAAGAAACCTAAATCGCTTTCCTGAGGATTTTTTAATAGTATGTAGTTCAGAAGACTTACAAGATTTGAGGTCGCAAATTGCGACCTCAAATAGCATAAACCACTGGAATCATA
>JACCDH011711229.1_pt1 | contig 12808 bp, 16 predicted proteins | sample 7442481 | NCBI WGS metagenome assembly JACCDH01 (sample SAMN15323433, study PRJNA562643) | freshwater metagenome | isolation source: river surface water | place: USA:Blue River Watershed | collected 2017-08-15
GACCTAATTTTTTCATTTAAAAATAATCTCCACATAAGTTTCTTTAATATCAAAACGTTTCTCAGTAAGTTCGTGAATTAAATTTTCAGTCCAAGGAAAAGCTTTTTGTTTAAGCTCTTCTAGCGCTGGCGCTCCTTTAGGAGGAAGAAAACCTTTTATAGGAGAATGCATAAAAGAGTTTGTCATGCATGTCTGTCCCTCATCAGAGAAAAACCACTCCGCAACTCTAAGAGCATCTTTTTGATCAGAATTCTTCTTCGGTATCCCCATCGTATTAAATTGCGTCACAACGCCGTCGTCTGGATAAACAATTTTTAACCGTTGGTCTTCGTGCAGAAAACGAAGAGCATTTTCGAGCAACACAAATCCAAGAGGTCTCTCTTTAGTCTGAATGCGTTTTATGACTGCACTGTTTCCTCCATCAAAGAGAAAATTATTTCTCTTAAGGGCATGAAAAAATTCCCACCCGTACTTTTTCTGTAGAGCAAGAACTGTAGTAAATGCTGTCCCTGAAGCTAAGGGACTTCCACCTGTGCCAAGATTTTTAAAACGAGGATCTACAAGATCTTTGAAAGACTTTGGGGCATCTTTTTCAGAGATGGCATCACTATTGTAGACAAGAACCATCACGGGAATAGATACGACATGAAAAGTCCCAAGATTATATTTGTATTCATCAGAAAATTGTTCATATCGGCCTGGTTTCCAAGCTTGAAGCTTTCCGCTATCTGAAAGCTCTTGATACCAAAACCTTTCAGAAGATATCAAGATATCGGCCTTTGGTGCCCCAGCAATAAGCTCAGTATTCACTTTCGCAGCAATTTCTTCGGAGCCGGCCTGATACCAATTTATCTTTATATCAGGAAAAGCTTTTTCAAGCCTAGGTGACATCTCAGCGATGGTGTCTTTATAAAGGGATGTGTAAATCCAAATTTCTTTTTTTCCATCCTCCTTAAAGCAGGAGGATAAAAAAACAAGCGCTAAAAAAGTACTCCATTTGATCATGCAAAATTCCTTTCAATGAATCTTTAAATTATAAATTGAAGAAAGAAGATAAGTCTGGCGTAAATTTCTAAAAAGATAATGTTAAATCACAAAAAGCACCACTTCTTGCATCATTTAATTCGATCAAAGATTTTCCGGGATAGTTCTTCAGTGCTCGATTGTTTCTTTTTGGAAAAAGCTGTTCTGAGCCAATGGGAGTACTTTAAATAATTCGAACACCCTTGGCAGAGTGAAAGGTGGAGCTTAACTCTTCGACTGCTTTCATTATTGATATTGAGTTCTGTGACGGTCTCTTTGCACGTCAGCGCATATCTCCTAAGAGGTGGAGGGGCAAAAATATAGAAAAAAGCATGCCAGATCCAGGTTATAATTTTTCTTGATTTCATGAAACTTCCTTAAACCCGATGACAATACCTACTTCAGTCCAACGGGTCACCAGAGGCACAAGTGTGTCCTCGGAAAGTCCAAGTTCAGAGACGCTCTTTCCATTGAGACACTTGCGGAGAATGAGCTCCTCTTGTGAGGAAATGACTTCTTCTCTCAAATCTTGTCTAAAATAATAAATCACCTCGACCATTTCATCACTGACTATTTGGAGCGAGTTGTTTATCACAAGAACAATTTCACCTTCTGTTGTAGAAGCTGGTGGAATTTGAGGCTCCCCGATGGATCTTGCAACCCATTGTGCCCACTCTCTTTTGGCAGATCTCGCAAGCCTTGGATAAGTGGACTCCACATAGGCAGGAAAGTTCACTCCGAATTCCCCTAGGGTCCAAAAAGATGATGGATATTTTTTGATGTATGCTTCAAGGTATTCTACAGTGTTACAAATATCTTTGAGGGTTTCAGGAAAATCTTCCTCCAGTGATTCAATGAGCCTAATTCGGTAGGCCCGAGAGTAAACTCCGAAACGTGATCCATCCTGAAGTCCCGAAGGCTTTTGATCGGACTGGATTGCTTTAAGAAATTCATTCTGAATTTCACGCAGGCCTTTCATGTTGAACCTCATCCTGAATTTTTTGTATAAGAGAGAGCTCTTCAACAAGTTCACTCCACTCAGGGATGTTTCCATCTCTTTCAATCATCACCTTAGGGCCAGGAATTGTCCGCGCTACTTTTCGGTAAAGCTCCCAAACTTCATTCGACACAGGTTCATCATGTGTATCAATGAGATAACCATCTTCCTTCACAGTATGTCCCGCTAGGTGGATGTGTTCAACACTTTCAGGTCGGATATGACTAATGTACTTCTCTGGTGAGAACTTATGGTTCATGGAGCTCACATAAATGTTATTCACATCAAGGATGAGTCGACAGCCCGACCGTTTGGCAATTTCTGCCACAAATTCCCATTCCGACATCTCTGAAGACGAGAATGTGACATAACTCGATAAATTTTCTACAGCGATCTGACGATCAAGGAAATCCTGAACGTGACTAATTCTTTCGACCACAATACGAATAGCTTCTTCAGTATATGGAAGTGGCAAGAGATCATGCAAATTGACTCCACCAACTCCTGTCCAACAAATGTGATCCGAAACTGATGCTGGTTGGACTTTGTGAATAAGATCTTTCAAGGCTTTTAGATAATCTGAATTAGGATCATCAACTGATCCTAGCGATAGAGAAACCCCATGGAGAGAAACTGGAATATTTTCTCTTATTTTTAAGAGCCGGTTTAAAGCAGCGGGTGTCTCAATTCCCTTCCAGTTCATGAAGTTTTCTGAGATAACCTCCACCCACGAAACACTCTTAGGAGCGGAATCCAGAAAGTGTTTGAAGTGTGGGGCACGAAGCCCCACACCGATATCATGGATGGTTGATTTCACTATTCGTCTTTCCCGTCACAGCTATTTTTTCCTGAGCAAGCGTTCTTGGATTTTTCTTCGTCTTTACCCTTGCAGCTATCTTTAGCTTTGCACGAGTTTTTCGTTTTTCCCTTACACGAATCTTTTCCTTTGCAAGAATTTTTTGTCATAGCGCTTTCTGTCTTTGACTCTTCAGCATAAGCAGCATTAGATGCGGCCACACCTGTGACAATGGCAGCAGCCACAAGAAGCGAGAGGTTCGATTTCATATCATTCTCCTATTAGTGTCCCGGAATGGGATCCATTACCTATAAGTGCATCGAGCAAGAGATTCATTACGGCCTAATTAAAATATTTTTCAGGTAGTTGATTTTAAAGAAAGAGCGCCTTCGATACATTTCCGGAGTTTCTCCTTCGCGCGAAAAATAAGTACGCCAAGGTTTGAAACGGAGATCTTGAGCGAGTTGCATATTAAATCCGACTCCTCTTCTTCAATCTCCTTAAGAATAAAGGCATCACGCTGCTGAGGAGATAGTCCTTCCATACATTTTTCAATGAGTCTCCCAGCTTCCTGGTGCTGAATCAATTGAATTGGATCAGACGGCATCTGCTTCCAACGGCCATGACGAGTGAAGGCCTTCTCAAATATTTCGTCGACGTCTTCTTCTAGCGCTACAAATTTACCTCTTGCACGCTGAGATTCCTGAATTTTATGAAAGAGAATCCCCGTGATATAAGTTTTGACTGTTGAGCGCCCTTCGAAAGTATCAAGTTTTTCAAGAAATGTGAGCCATGTCTCGCAAACAACATCATCAGCGTCGTCTGAAAAGAGACCACGAGAAGAGAGGCATCTCAAGAGATAGGGATTTAGTTCACGAAAAAGTTCATCCAGGAATTCCCGGTCCCGGCGCTTCAGTCGCGCACGAGTGTCATCGCTAAGATAAGTCATCTCACTTAGCTTACGGGCCCGGGAACCTTGACGTCAAATTACTTTCTTACCCAGTGACAGGTATACCCCGTCGGATTCTTCTGGAGATAATCCTGATGGTAATCCTCGGCCAAAGTGAAAGCATTGTAGGCCTCAAGTCGAGTAACGACTTGTCCTTTCCAGCGACCAGATTTCTCCGCTCGATCAATGGCCTTCCTTGCCTCTTCTTTTTGTTTTGGATCAGCATAGAAGATCGCAGAACGATATTGTGTACCGACGTCATTGCCCTGACGGTCTACTGTCGTCGGATCATGAATGCGAAAGAAATAATCGAGGATTTCGCCGTAGGAGATTTTTCCAGGATCATATTCAATCCTTACGGCTTCTGCATTACCGGTGTTTCCAAGTTTTACCTGAGCATAAGTGACCTGAGAAGTATTTCCACCAGTGTATCCGACATCGGTTTGCACCACTCCCGGAAGCTTACGGATAAGTTCTTCAACTCCCCAAAAGCATCCTCCTGCGAGGTATGCTAATTCAGTTTTCATTTTCATCTTAGCTTCTACTTGTAAAGTAAAGAACATTAGAGTTATTGCAAAAAAAGATTTCATTTTTTGACCTCTGCTTTTTTGAACTCGGGAAGAAATCTTCCATATCCTTCAGCTTCTAATCTATCAACGGGAACAAATCTAAGAGAGGCGGAATTAATACAATAGCGCTCGCCAGTTGGACCTGGACCATCATCAAAGACATGACCGAGATGCGAATCTCCCTGGGACGATCGGACCTCGGTACGGGTACCAAGAACGAGGCTTTTATCAAGCTTTGTTTTTAAATTGTCTTTTGTGATTGGCTTTGTAAAACTTGGCCATCCTGTTCCTGAATCATACTTGTCGAGTGAACTAAAGAGCGGCTCTCCAGTTACAACATCGACGTAGATACCAGCGTCTTTTTTGTTATAAAACTCGTTTTGAAATGGCTTCTCAGTTCCATTTTCCTGTGTCACCCGATATTGCTCCGGAGTGAGACGTTTTTTTAAATCTGTCTTCTTATGGTCAAAGCAGAATCCTGAAACAGAAATAGTCATGACAAAAATACCGATTAGTGTTTTATCTAGTTTGAGGGACATCGATGACTCCTTTGTGATATATATCTATGAGTGACACGAGTTCCATAATTATTACGGCCAAATTAAAATTTTTTAAATTGTCTCTACCTGACTTCATTTTGAAGTAGTTTTCCTTCTTCAAAGTCTTTGATATTATTTAAAGTTGTGTGTGCAATATTTTCAAGCGCTTCTTTTGTCAAGAATCCCTGGTGGCTTGTTAGAAGAACATTAGGAAATGTCATTAACCGGACAAGAAGATCATCACCAAGAACCGTACTTGATAAGTCCTGAAAAAAATACGCCTGCTCTTCTTCATAAACATCAAGCCCTGCAGCTCCAATTTTGCCAGATTTAAGTCGAGTGATCAGAGACTTCGTATCGATGAGTCCACCTCTACTTGTATTGATTAGCATCACTCCATCTTTCATCAGGTCTAAAGCTTGTTCATTAATGATATATTTTGTCTCTGAATTAAGTGGAACGTGAAGACTAATGATATCTGATTTTTTCAGGAGTTCATCCAACGATACATAACTAAATCCTAACCTCTCCGCAAGTGCTTGATCAGGATAACGGTCATAAGCACTAACTTTACAGCCGAAACCGAGTGCAATGTTTAAAAAAACTTGTCCAATTTTACCTGTACCAATGACCCCTACTGTTTTCCCATGTAAATCAAATCCTACTAATCCTTCTAACGAGAAGTTTCCTTCTCTCACTCGGTTATAGGCCTTATGGAGTTTTCTATTAAGAGTAAGAATCATGGCCATCGCATGTTCAGCAACAGAATATGGTGAATACTCCGGAACTCTCACGACCTTGATCCCAAGCTTAATCGCCTCTGTCAGGTCGACATGATTAAATCCCGCTGAACGAAGAGCAATCAATTTGGTACCTTGTTTCGCGAGAAGACGGAGAACTTCAGCATCTAGCTTGTCGTTTACAAATGCACACACACAAGGATACCCAGTTGCAACCATTGCCGACTTCGAATTGAGTTTTCCTTCAAAAAAAGTGAGGTCATGATTAAAATTTTTATTAGTATCGCAGAACCTATCTTTCTCGAACCCGTGTGCATCAAATAAAATAACTTTCATAATCTTCCTCTCCAAATTTTATAAAATGTGACAAGTAGACAAGCCAGACCTATCAAAACAATATTCGTATAAGAAGATATCATTTTCGGACTCATCCTGTAGACTAATCGATAAGTTTACTGATTTATATCATTTTTATATATGATTTGGATTTCACGAAAACTTTTGCACATGCATTACTATGATATGACAGAAAAAAATTATGTTGGTGTTAGCACAAAAAATGAACAAACTAGATTAACATACCAAATGACAAAATTTCTGTTTAAACAATTAACCAATTTGAGAATCATCATGTCAAAACCAATAGGTATCTTTCTTTCTTTTATCTTCATTTCATCAGTTATCGCTGGTCCAGCATTACAAATGAACAGAGCTTTTAAGGCCTTAACTGACATGATTCCTTTTCTTACACAGAGAGAAAGTTTCATCGAAAAGAAAAATGAGAGCATTATCCGAGAAAAGATTATTGAACTTCAATCTGCCTTTAAAGATGCTAAACATTATAAAATCCTCAAAGAAGACCTCTTCGCACCATCATATGCGATTATCAATGAGAGCATCAGTAACAGTCTCGTAGCTTTTAATCAGGGAAAGAAAGATTATTCTCATTGGAGATTAAAAGAAATTACCACTCATTGTATTGATTGCCACACCAGGCTGCCTCAATCGTTCTCTTCAAGCTTTCAGAATGGGGAACTTAGAATAGAAGAGAAGAATTTTTCTAACATATATAATCTCGGCATCGCTCAATTGATTGTAAGACGTTATTCTGATGCTAAGAGCAGCTTCACTCGCTCTATACAAGATCAAATCATCAAAAAAGAATTTCAAGGTATTGACCTACCATTCAAGCAACTTTTACTCATAGACACGAAAGTCTTGAAAGATCCTGATGATCTGATCGCTAGATTTAACTCGTATATTGATAAGAAAGAACTCCCAAATGACATAAAAATCTCTCTCAAGGCCTGGGTAATACGACTCAATCACTGGAAAGGAAAGAAAGAGCTCAAATCTGGCTTGAGCGATGACAAAGCACTTGAGACATTTGTAAATAAAGAACTTATTCCTCTCAAAAAACAATCTTCTCTCAATGATGAAAATGACGTCGATCTTCTCTTCGCTTCAGGTATTCTTTCAAATTATCTATTTGAAAATCCATCTACAAAGAAAGCTCCAGAAATTAATTTCTGGTTAGGCTGGGCCGAAAAGCATTTGAAGCGTGAACAATTCTTTGGCTCAGGAGACCTGTTCTTGAAGCAATGTATAAAAAGGTATTCAAAACTTCCTATCGCAGCTCAATGCCTCGAGGAATATCGTGAAAGTATAGAATTTGATTTCTCCGGATCAGCTGGCACAGAAATTCCCTCTGACGTTAAAAAAGAGTTACTTGATCTTGAACAGTTAATTAAGATCAAATGAGACGGGGCAAGTTTCGCATTTATAAGGCCAATGGCCAGGTTGAAACCTTCTCACGCTCGAAGCTCTACAATTCACTTCGTCGCTCAGGTCTCTCGAATAAAGAAGCCTCACTTATCACGGAGAAAGTGAGTCGTGAAATCAGTGAAGGCTCGAAGACCAATGACATTTATAAAAAGACACTAAGCTTTATTAAACCTAGTTCACCAGTCGCAGCGACCCACTACTCTCTCAAAAGATCCATTTTTGATCTTGGACCGACTGGACATCAATTTGAGGAATTCGTGGCCCGCTATTTTCAAGCAATCGGCTTTAAGACTAAAACTTGTCTCACCCTCAAAGGGAAATGGGTCAAACATGAGATCGATATTGTTGCAGAGAAGGCCGGAAGACGCTTTTTCGTCGAATGCAAATTTCATAATCGGCAAGGTATCAAGAACGACATTAAGATCGCACTTTATGTGAAGGCCAGATGGGATGATCTCAGAGAAGGAGTCGAAGGAAAAAATCTAGACGGATTTTATCTGGCGAGTAACACCGCATTTACTCTGGATGCAATCACCTACTCTGAAGGCACAGGTCTGAAACTTCTAGGTGTCAATGCACCAGTTCACGAATCGTTTCTGGATCAAATCAAAAAGCTTCGTTTGTATCCAATCACAAGTTTACGGACACTCAATAAACAAATGAAGAATGAACTTATGTCTCAAAACATACTGCTCGCAGAAGATTTACCGAAAAATCTCAATCTGCTTTTTAAAATGGGTCTTAGTGAAAATGAGATCAACGCCATTCTTAGTGAAATTGAACTTTTAAAGGATAGCAAATTATGAAATTACAATTTTGGGGAGCGACTGATGATGTGACTGGCTCCATGACTTTTGTCCATCTTCAATCTGGCATCATCATGATTGATTGCGGTCTCACTCAAGGAACTCAAAAAAGTGAGATGCTTAATCACCTGGAGCTACCGGTTCAACCGAAAGATATCAAGGCAGTCATCATCACTCATGCTCACCTTGACCATAGTGGATATCTCCCACGACTTGTGAAGAAAGGCTTCAGAGGAGCAATTTACTGCACACCTTCAACCGCTCAACTGATGCGTATTATCCTTCTTGATAGCGCCAAGCTCACTGAAGAGGATTTCTATGGCCAGGAGGATGTTCAGGCCACTTTAAAACTCGTTCGCACAAAGGAGTGGCATCAATCTTTTGATGAACTTGAAGCACTTATTACCTTGATGCCAGCAGGACATATTCTTGGGGCCTCATCCATAAAAATTAAAACTCTTGATAAGACAATAGTCTTTTCAGGAGATTTAGGGCGTTTTGAAGATCCCATTCTTCCAGAGCATCCTATTTGTCCTGCAGCTGATATTGTGGTTATGGAGTCTACCTATGGTGGAAAAAATCGAACAGGAAATCTCGAAAAAGAACTCCACAGTTTTCTTGCGACGATTGCTCGTGAATCGAGAGTCGGAATTATCGCAAGCTTTGCTGTCGCTCGCGCTCAAATGCTTCTGACATTAATCTCAGAGTTTTATGAACGACACCCGGAAGAAAAAGTTCATGTATATATTGATAGTCCTATGATGGGAGAGGCGAACAGAGTCTATCGAGACTACTCTCATCTCACTCGGCATCCGGACTCGGTGTTCTCAGCGCTCGAAAAATTCGACCTCATTGAGTATCGACGCGAGCGAGAAAGCCTTAGTCGAAAAGAAGGCCCGCTGATTATTATTAGCGCCAGTGGGATGCTCACAGGTGGAAGAATCCAAAGCCATCTCTACAATTGGCACGATGACGAAAAAGCGATTCTCTTTCTTCCGGGTTATCAGGGAGTCGGGACACCTGGACGCGATTTCATCCAAGGAAACCGCCAGCTCATTGGCCCGGATGAAGAACCTTTTACCTGGCAAGGAGAAGTCTGGACTTCAGAGCAGTTCTCTTCCCACGCAGACCAAAATGACCTCATTCGTTGGGTCGGAGCTGAAAATAAAAATGCTCAGATCTATTTGTTACACGGAGAAATTAATTCTAAGCTCGCATTAAAATCGGAATTACAAAACTTAGGTTTCAAATCAATCACCATCCCCTCGAGAGGAGAGGTTATTGATCATAAAAATATAAATTAACTTAATAAATGGATTATCTGTATGATTTATAGCAGTCAAAAGCTTACTCGAAGAATTGCAATCACTGGAGGCCCGGGAGGCGGAAAGTCTACGGCCGGTGAATTATTCGCTCGCGAATTTAGAGACCAAATATCATTAGTCCCTGAAACCGCCACTAATCTGTTTAAATCCGGTTTTCCAAGAATTCAAGACAATGAGGTCATAAAACTAACACAATCATCTATCTATCAAGTCCAGCGTAATCTCGAAGACATCTATGCCCACCTCTCTCCTGAGCGTACGATTCTCTGTGACCGAGGTACAGTTGATGGTGCTGCTTACTGGCCAGGAGAGCATTCTCACAAATTCTTTGAATCCATGGGCACCACCTATGAAGCAGAACTAGCAAGATACGAAGCTGTCATTTTTTTTGAAACAGCAGCAGCAGGTGGATTTCCTATCAATCTTGGAAATAACGTCAGAACAGAAGGACAAAAAGAAGCATTACTACTCGATTTGAAACTCCAGGAACTTTGGTCAAAACATCCGCGGTTTGTTTTTATTGCTAACGAAGCCTCGTTTTTAACTAAAATTAAAAAAGGGTTAGATGCGCTTGAGAAATTTATAAATTAAGTACTTTGTGATACGGTACCTTGAGTTTTCATATGTCGTGCTCCAAAATACACACGAAAATAATTTCTGCAAGAGGTCTCATGAGTCAAAGTTATTGGGATAAGATTTATAATGATAAATCTGAAAAAGAGTTCAGTTGGTTTCAAGAACATCCTACGACATCTCTAAATTTGATTACAGAATTAAACTTATCAAAAAATGTCTCTATGATTGATGTCGGCGGAGGCGATTCTCGGTTGGTAGACGACCTCCTCGCACAAGGATACTCCGACATAACGGTACTGGATATTTCAGATGTCTCATTACAAAAACTAAAAAACCGTTTAGGAGATACTCAAAGTAAAGTAAAATACATCACTTCAGATGTTGTTGCTTTTATGCCTTTCTCTCAGTTTGATTTATGGCACGACAGAGCAGTCTTTCATTTTTTAACAGACCTTGAACAAGTCAACCAGTATCTCGAAGTTGTAAATAGCTCACTTCGCCATGGCGGAAACATGATCGTTAGCACATTTTCTAAAAATGGGCCTGAGAAGTGTTCAGGACTCCCCGTTCAACAGTATTCCGAAGCTGAATTAAAAAGTCTCTTTGCCAAATATTTCAAAAACACGAAATGCTTTGAAAATACTCATCTCACTCCATGGGGAACAACTCAAAACTTTATTTATTGTACTTTTAAAAAACCATGAAAAAGAAAATTCTTTTTTTATGCACCGGAAACTCATGTCGCTCTCAAATGGCAGAAGGTTGGTGTCGACATTTTTGGAGTCACACATACGACTGCTATTCAGCCGGGATACAAAAACATGGGATGAATGCCAGAGCCATAAAAGTGATGAAAGAAGCTGGTGTAGATATCTCTAAACACTATTCCAAAACAACTGACGAATTACTAAAAGAAGAGTTTGATTTCATCGTAACGGTTTGTGATGCCGCTAAAGAAACTTGCCCTTATCTTTCTGGAGCGACAATCGTACATATGGGATTTGAGGATCCTCCACGATTGACTCAAAATATGAATGATGAAGGAGAGATCATGAAAATCTACCAGCGTGTTCGAGATGAAATTAAAGATGCGATTCAAAAACTACCCAAACATCTAGATGATGATAAATAACAAAAGTTTTAATTCAATTTTTAATAAACAAACGAATAAGGGTAGAAATAGCATCAGAACTCGCCCATACACCGGAAAATTTACTCCGATTAGTGTTACTAACTAAAATAACATTGGACTTGGGATCCATCCATACAGAGGCATAGTTATAGGTATTAGTTCCTGAATGGGTTAGAACATCACCTTTTGCCCAAGATCTATTTAAGCGATACCAACCTCCAAAAGTATATTGATTGGAATTATTATCTGGCCAGATTTTATGAAGCTGTTTGAAGCTTTCTTCACTCAGTAATTTAGCTTGTCCGTTAAAACCTCGAAGATGAATGTCCAAATATTTTACCCAATCAGAAGTAGAACAATGAACATTTGCTGATGGTCCGTAGAATGCAGCATTGTCATCGTGAACAGGCTTAATAGACCACTCTCTTAGAATGTGCCCCCAAGGCTGAGTAGGTATCGCTTCAGTCAGATCCGATGTTGGACCGAATCCACAACTTTGCATCCCAAGAGGTATAAAAAGCCTTTCTTGAAGAAGCATTTCCCAACTTTTACCACTGATTTTCTCCAATATATGACCTGCAATAATATAGGCAATATTACTATAATTAAATGTGCCTACCTTAAATTTAGGTGCTTTACCTAAATAAAGCGCTGTTAACTTCTCTCGCCCATCTAATGTTTCAAGTTTTTCCAGTTCAAGATAGGTTTCATCATCAGGATCTTTTGCTAGACCTGAACCATGGGCCAAAAGCATCTCGTAAGAAACATCTTTCAAGTCAGGGTGAATTTCTATTTCTGGCAAGAGGTCTCTTAACTTACTCTTCCAACCAAGCTTTCCTTCTTCAACAAAAGTTGCAGCAACGGTAGCTGTCATTGATTTTGTACATGATCCGAGATGAAATTTATCTTCTCTAGAGATAAGCTCTGGAGAACCCACTTTTCTAATTCCAGAAACTGCATGCTCTACAAGCTCACCATCCCGATAGATCGCAGCTGAGATCCCAGGTATCACATAAACTTCTCTAAGAGTTTCTAACTGTTTTTCGAGTTCTGTTAGATTACTAGCGAAAGAGGCAGAATTAATAAAAACGAAAATGGTAAAAATGCTAAAGAACATTAGAAACATCCTGCTATAAGCTCAATTAGAAGCATTTGCTCAATAACATATTTTTGAAATACTTGCCTTTGATTGAAAGAACTTACATGACCAGTCAGTGAATGAATGCGGTGTGCTCCACAATTAAGGGAGAAGAATCCAAATCCTTGCTGAGGAGTCTGAAATGTGTTTGATTTTTTTAAGTGATTGATTTTTTTGGTTGCCTCTAGTGAGTTCTCGCAAAATTCGTTAGTTATAGGGCCCAGCATATCAAATGCAGAGTCTCTCTTGTTACCTGATGATACTAAGCCGGAAGTCTCCGGCTCAGTATAGGTATAATCTCAGCTCCACCCTCATTATCCTCAAACGTCTCACCAACGGCCCTCATTAGGGTTTTGTTGGTTAAGATTGGGTCTTCTGAACGATAATCTAAAGGATCAGTAATCCCCCTATCGTTCATACCTGAAAGTCGGAC
>JACCDH011030291.1_pt1 | contig 12804 bp, 11 predicted proteins | sample 7442481 | NCBI WGS metagenome assembly JACCDH01 (sample SAMN15323433, study PRJNA562643) | freshwater metagenome | isolation source: river surface water | place: USA:Blue River Watershed | collected 2017-08-15
GCTGCGGCGATGGTAGTGTGGCAGTTGCCATGCGAGAGTAGCACACCGCCAGGCTCCCAATAAAAGCAAAAAGCCCACTCATACGAGTGGGCTTTTTGCTTTTATGGCGCCTAGCGGTCTGCTCTCGAAGAGTAGTACAGCGAAATCGGGAATTAGGACAGCAAACAGTTTTGCTGTCCTCCGATTGAGCACGCCCGCAGCTCTGCAAGGGCGCAGACTTCCACGAAGCCGCGATGTCCCAACCTCAAAATCACCAAGGCAAACAGTTTTGCGTTTCGCCTGATGAGCACGCCCGCAGCTCCGCAAGGGTGCAGACTCTCACGAAGTCGCGATGTCCCAACCTCAAAATATCCAACGCAAACAGTTTTGCTGTCCTGCGATTGACCGTCACACCGCTTGTATTGAAAATTTCGATTCTAGAAACAAACCCGACAAATCGCGTTCCATACCTGCTTAATATCCTGATGATCAGCATGAAATGTATATTCAGCCTCACTAAAGTTGCTCGACAAATGACCGCCTAGCGACGACACTGAGCATCTTAGTTGGGAGAATTTGTATGCAACGCTTGCACAAGTTAGGTCTCCCGATCCTGCTAGCAGTAGTAGCCGCAGTGGTAATTCAAGTGGTTTGGTGGCAAGTCGGGCAAACGCTGTTGCAGCAACAGGTCACTGTGTTGTTACAGCAACTTACAGTTCCGGTGGGGGCTGGGGATTTATGGTTGCATCAGCCTGAGTCTATGGCCTTGCAGCTCACTGCCGCACCTTCCAGCCTGCCCCACGACGCCATCGCCGTGCTTTGGAATCAGCGGTTGGTGTGGACTGATCTTGGCTTGTTATCGCCATTGCCACATTGGCCTTTATTGGTGTTGCATAGTTTTATCTTGGTCGCGTTTTGGCAATGGACTCGTCAAGCAAGCCGACTGCAACACACGGCTGACCAGCAACAGAGGTTACAGACTCATGTCCGTGCTTTGTTGGACTTTGCCAACCTCCCTGCGTCAGAGCAAACCAGCAGTATTGAACAACTTAGCTTGTTGCAAAAACATCTGCTGCACCAACAACGTCGAGACGAAGAGATCCGCCGCCTAGTCCGAGTTCAAGGCTTGCTCGACCAAGATTTGGCGATAGGTAATCGCATTTATTTTGAAAGCAAGCTGCAGCATTATTTAACAGATAGCGCCGAGTCGGAATCCGGCGCCTTATTTTTGATCCAACTTAGTCACCCAGAGTCTGAAGTGCAGAGCAGTCAGTTGGTGCAACGTTTATCCGGTTGTGCTGAACTCATTGGTCAACTGACAACGGTGTATCCTTTATCCGTGATCGCCCGTGTGGCGGAAAATGATCTGACGTTATTGATCCCTGGACTTGATTAAAAAGATGCGGCGACGCTGGGCGATCGCATTGTGTTGGTGCTAAGCAAAGCGTGGTTTTTTCAAGGCCATGATGACTATGACATCGTGCACCTTGGGTATGTGGTCTACCAACGTGGCCAAAGCGCTTATCAAGTCATGGCTGAAGCCGATATGGCGCTCAAAACCGCCCAGTTGCAAGGGCCGAATGCCGCCTTTGGTTTCGTGCAGCAACAAAAGCCGAAAATTCATGGTTCGGTCTGGTGGCGCACTGAGCTGACTCAGGCGTTGCAGCACAATCGATTCTTGTTAAATTTTCAGCCGGTATTTTCTTGGCAAGCCGGTGATGTGATTGAGCATGAAGTGTTGGTCAGGCTGCAGTCGAGTGAAGGCGATAAGCTAACGGCCGCAGAGTTTTTGCCGATGGCGGCAAATTGCGGCATGGCGTCTGTGATAGACCAAGCCGTACTACTGAAAGTGGGTCGTATCATTGACCACGAAAAATCAGATGGGTCGCGTTGTAGTATCAATTTGAATTGCCAATCGCTAGTTCAAGCCGATTTTTTGCCATGGCTCGAACAACAAGTGGCACAAGGCGCCATTGCACCACACCGCTTAGCCATTGAAGTCGATGAGCATCATGTGGTGCGCCATTTTAAAGCTCTTAAACCTAAATTATTGCGACTGTACCAACTTGGCTTTACCTTGATCATCGATCATGCAGGCCTGACGTTAAATGAGGATGCGTTGTTGCCAGAGTTGCCGTTGGAGTCGGTGAAGTTACATCCATCGGTGGTACGTCAGGTCGAGCAGCAACTCGAACAACAATTATTTATTCGCGGTATGGTTGCCACCTACCACAAACGCGGGGTTCGTGTGTTGGCCTGTGGCGTTGAAACCGCGGCCGAATGGCAGTGTTTGCAAAAATTGGGGGTCAGTGGCGCACAGGGCTATTTTTTCAGTCAGCCGTTGGTGCAACTGAAAGCGTTAGACCCGCTGAATTAACCAGCAGTGGTTGGCATAAACGCCAGAACTCAGCAGAAATTTTCTGGCGCTGTGCTAACCCTGCCAACCCTTGCAAACCGCCACTGTGCAACAATACATAGCGTTGTCCCGCCGGCAACACCCCTTGCTGCAGCCAATCCAACAAGCTGCGCCATGCTTTCCCAGTGTAGATAGGCTCTAACAACACTCCTTGGCTTAGCAGCTGCTGGCAATGCTCTAAGGTTTGCGGTTCGAAGTCACCGTAGCGACTGTGATCCGTGCTACGTTTTAATTGCCAATGGCTATAACCAGCCAACCAGTGTTGCAACCGAGCGGGTAAGGTGGGGTCGCCGACTACGTCCACTCCGGTGACTGGGCCATAAAAATTTTTACAAAGACCTGCCAAGGTACCGCCACTACCAGTGGCACAAACTAACTGCTGCGCCGGCCCTGCGGGCGTGTGTTGCAGACAAAGACTAGCAGCCCCGGCAATGCCGGTGTCGTCAGAACCACCCTCGGGCACAATGACATACGAAGGGTAACGTTCAGCTAATTCGTGCAGGAAATCCGCGTCGTTGCGACGACGATACTGCTGACGGTCAAGCGCGATTAACTGCATGCCTTGGGCGCGGCAGAAGTTCAAGGTTGGGTTGTCTGGGATTGGGCTGTGCGTGCGAACCAAACCAACGGTTGCAAAGCCAAATTGCTTGCCGGCTGCTGCTAAAGCCGCCAAATGATTGGAAAAAGCACCGCCGAAACTGAGGATCCCACGTTTTTGTCCTTGTTCAATGGTGCGAATATGGTACTTTAGTTTCAAGCATTTATTGCCAGTAAAGGCCACAATGGAGCTGTTAATACTGGCAAGCCAAACTTCAGTTGCTAAGCTCGACAACACAGGGTGTTGTAATTGTTGCCATTGCAGTTGATAGAGAGGCGCTGACTGCATCATTGTCGATTCCATCACACGGACATAAAAAACAACCATGATACGCCAGTTTCTGCAGCGTTTGCGTACTTCTTCAAAATCGACCCCAAGCACTGTGGTTGCTGTGGTGTTGCAAGGTGAGCGTATCAAATTGCTGTGGTTGCAGCGTGTGCCGCTGCAAGTGCTTAAAGTCGAAACTGTCGCCATCGCTGATGCAAGTGCTTGGCCTGAACAATTGACGCGACTGTCATCAGACATCGGTAGCAATGTGCCGGTGTGCATCGTGTTACCACCGTCGCATTATCAGTTGTATGTTGTTGATAAGCCGGCGGTACCTGACAATGAATTAGCCTCGGCGTTGCCATGGCTAGTGGCAGAGATGAGTGACACACCCGCCGCGGATCTTGTTATTGATTATTTCGAGCAACCTGATGTTGCCAATCAGCGTCGCAAGTTACAGTTGGTCGTTGCGCAAAAAACCGTGTTACAGACGTTATGTAAAGCCTTGCAGCGGAAACACATTCAACTAGCCAATATTCAACCTGACGAGTGGTTGATCCGGAATTTAGTGCCAAGCACCGGCGCACCGGTGTTGGTCTTGTCGCAACAGCCAGGTCAAGATGTCTCGGTGCTGATCTTAATGCAAGGTGTGGTGTATTTCAGCCGCAAACTTCGCGGCTACACACGTTTAGATCAGTATGATGTGAATGATTTTGCCAGTGGTGTGCTGGAAAACTTAATGCTAGAAATTCAGCGCTCGATGGACTATTTCGAAGGCCAATTACGCCAACCGCCGATCCGCGATATTTATTTGTTGTTAACAGACCATGTCCAGCAAGCCTTGGCAAGTTATTTACAGCAAAACGGCTTTGGCCAAGTGCAGCCGGTGAATTTAAACGGCATTATGGCAGGCTTTACCCCCCAAGAGCGTGACGACTATTGGTTAGCCCTGGCAGGAGCGATGGAAGTGTTGCTGGAGGCTGACCATGAAGCAACGCGTTAATCTCTACGTCACCGACTTACAGCCGACAGTGATCCGTGCCTCGCTGCAACGGGTGATGAGCAGTTTTGTCCTCGTTGGTGTGCTGTTGCTGCTAGCGACAGGGTATTTGATGTTACAAACCAAAGGCTTATCGCAGCAGTTAGCCGCGCAACAGCAAATCATGACGGCGAAAACGACAGAACTGACCAATTTGCAACAAGCATTGACGCAACGCCAACCTGATGCGGCGTTGCAACAAAAGTTGGCAAACTTGCAGCAAAGCAATGCCCGTAAGGAATCCCTGTTGAATTATTTGCAGCAGGATTTATCCACCAAGACTCAAGGGTATGCCGAGGTGATGGCGGCGCTCGCAGCGCTTGATCCGACAGGGTTATGGTTGACTCATTTTAGTTTGGGAGCCGAAGGCAATCGCTTTGAAGGCGTCACCGCCAATCCCGTGTTAGTACCGCTGTGGTTAAAATCGTTAGGACAGGTTCCTGCATTGCAAGGTCAGCAATTTAGTGAGGTTGCGGTGACCCCCACGCAACACAAGGGATATTTGCAGTTTAGTGTGACCAGTGGCGAGCAATCCTCTGTGAACAAGGATGCGCAACCATGAGCCAATTTGATCTCTGGCAAGAACAATTTGCGCGGTTAAAAAGTCGCGAGCGTGGCTTGATCTGGGCGGCAAGCAGCGGCTTGTTGGCCTGGTTAGGGCTCTTTTTTGCAGTGCTGCCAGAACTGGAGCAACAGCAGCAAATTCAGCGGCAACTGCAGCAGAATCAGCAACAGGTGCAACAGTTAGATCAACAACTGGCGTTGGTTAACCAGCAATTACAACAAGATGTGAATACCCAGATCCTGTTGGAGATCGCTGACAAAGAGGCCATGCAGCAGCATTTAGTCGATCGCATTCGCCAATTGACGGGGCGGTATGTCAGTCCCGAACAAATGACACAATTGTTGGCTGACGTGTTGCTCAAAGATCCGCAGGTTCAACTGGTCAGCATGCGAACCAAAGTCCCCGAACCTTTGCAAATTCCCGGCGCGACCAGCACAGACTTTCAATTGTTTCGCCATGGCACTGTCTTAGAGTTTTCCGGCAATTACCAACAGCTACAGCAGTTGCTGTCTCGACTTGAGCATTTATCGTGGCAGCTGCATTGGCGGCAAATGACGCTCAAAGTCAGCGAATATCCATTGTCGACGCTGCAATTAGAACTGGAGACCGTCAGTGAACAAGCTGATTATTTGCGTATTTAGCACTGGGCTGGTGCTGCCGGCTCAGGCGCAAGATCCGATGCGACCTGAGTGGCCGCGGGTGATTGAAGCACCCGCACAAGGCGAACAGCCAGTTGCGGCTGCGTTGAAGTTGCAGTTGGTGCGTGAGCGAGGACGACAAAAATTGGCTGTGATCAATGGCCAATCGCTCAATGTCGGCGAACAAATCCAAGGCTATCGCGTGCAGCAAATCAAAGCCGATAGCGTGGTGCTGCAACGCGATGGCGAGCAACTGGTATTGCATTTATTTATGAAGACCCGACCCTAGGGAATAGCATGAAAAACGTGGTTTTATGGGCTGCTTTGTCAGCCACAATGGTCGCCGGGTGTAGCCAAACGTCTCGCCCTGCGCCTGAGCATCCGATGTCTGAGTTAACCGCAACGGCGCCTGTACCGCAGCCCACTGTGGTGCCAGAGAGTGTCGCCGATGACGTGATGGCGATGCCGCTCGTGGCGGCGCCGACGGTGACATTGCCACGCTTTAATGTTGCCGCTTCCCAAGTGCCGGCGGCCGACTTTTTTGCCTCGTTAGTGGCCGACTCCAATGACAGTATTGTGGTTCACCCCGATGTCAGTGGCGTGATCTCCTTGCAATTGAAACAAGTGACCTTGCCTGAAGTCATGCAAATCGTGCAGTCGATGTACGGTTATGAGATCCGGCAACAAGGCGCCATTTACCAAGTGTTTCCGGCTGGCATGCGCACCGAAACCATCCCCCTGAATTATTTGATGTTGCAGCGCTCGGGTATGTCTTCGGTGTCCGTCAATTCTGGCGGCGTCTCGCAAGAAAATAACAACAGCGGCGGCAATGGCATGAATAATGGCAATTCGCTGAACCAACAAAATGGTATGGCTGGCATGAACGGGATGAACGGCATGCAGGGGGGCGGCCAATATAGTGCTTCGCAGTTTAATGGCACCGTGATCCAATCCAGCTCGAAAACCGATTTTTGGAAAGATTTAGAAAAATCACTGCAAAGCCTGATTGGCATGGAAGAAGGACGCAATGTGATTGCCTCGCCACAGGCGGGCCTGATCACGGTTCGTGGTATGCCTGATGATATCGCCGCGGTGCGTCGGTTTTTGCAACAAGCCGAACAACACTTGCAACGCCAAGTGGTGCTGGAAGCCAAAATCATCGAAGTGACGCTCAATGATGATTATCAACAAGGCATCAATTGGCAAAATGCCTTGGCGAGCTCTCGCAGCACGAACTTTAACTTCCAGTTAAGTGGTGGCTCATTTGGCAATCAAACCAGCAATAGCATTGGCGGTTTAACCTCATTGTCGTTTAGCAATGCTGATTTTGGTGGCGTGATTAAGCTGTTACAAACCCAAGGCGACGCCCAAGTGCTGTCCAGCCCGCGCATAACCGCCGTCAATAATCAACAAGCGGTGATTAAAGTGGGGCAAGATGAATATTTTGTCACCAATGTCAGCTCAACCACCACCACCACCGGTACCGGCGTGCAGAACTCAACGCCGAATGTCACCTTGCAACCGTTTTTCTCAGGGATTGCGTTGGATGTGACGCCACAAATCGATGAAAACGGCCAAGTGATTCTGCATATTCATCCATCCGTGACGGAAACGTCCGAACAAACCAAAACCATCAAGCTGACCGACGATGACTTGGTGTTGCCGTTAGCGCAAAGCAATATTCGTGAGTCTGATACGGTGATCAAAGCCAATAATGGCGAAATTGTGGTGATTGGCGGGTTAATGCAGACCGTGGTGTCGGAGTCAGAAAGCGGTGTGCCGGGGTTACGTTCGTTGCCGGTCGTCGGCAATTTATTTAAATCCAAGACCAAAACCAGTCGCAAGAAAGAATTGGTGATCTTGCTCAAACCGATTTTAACCGATGCCACCACTTGGCAACAGCAAGTGCAACAAAGCCAGCAGCGGATGCAAGGCTGGTCACAACCCTAATGTATTTAGCGCATTTTGCTCTGACCGACTTGCCGTTCGGGCTGACCCCCAACACGGGATTTTATGTCAGCTTGGATGGTCATCAGCAAGCGATGGATGTGTTGTGGACGGCGCTGCAGTTGGGTGAAGGCTTTTTAAAAGTGACGGGCGAGGTGGGCACCGGCAAAACCTTGTTGTGTCGTAAGGTCTTGCAAGAAGCGCCTGCCGATTGGCAATGTGCGTATTTGCCAGATCCGCATGTCACACCGGATCAATTGCGCTGGGCCTTGGCGCTTGAACTTGGCTTGCAGCATTCGAGCAATATAGATCAGCAACAGTTGCATCATTTATTGCAGCGCCAACTGATGTTATTGGCCGCGCAAGGTAAGCGGGTGGTGGTGTTGATTGATGAAGCGCAAGCTTTGCCCGATGAAACCTTGGAAGCATTGCGACTGATGACCAACTTGGAAACAGAGCAGCGTAAGTTGTTGCAAGTGGTGTTGTTTGGTCAGCCTGAGCTCGACGTACGTTTGGCTAAAACGCGCTTTCGGCAGTTGCGCCAGCGTATCAGTTTTAGTTATCAGTTGCCAAAACTTAGCCATCCGCAAGTGCGTAATTATATTGAGGAGCGGTTGGCCATTGCTGGGGCTGCCGAGCCGCAGCTGTTTAGTCGTGCGGCGGTAGTTTTGTTAACATGGGCCAGTCGAGGTATTCCACGGTTGGTGAATATCTTGGCGCACAAATCCTTGCTGGTCTGTTATGGCAAAGGCCAGCACCTGGTTGGTTGCTCCGCCGTATGGGCGGCAGCACGCGATACGGATGATGTGCAGTGGTCGTGGTTGCCGTGGTTATGGGCGAGCCTAGTCGTAGCGGTTGCAACCTTGGCGTGGAGTGTTGTCGCATGAGCGTGATTAATCAGATGCTTAAGGACTTAGACCAGCGTCAAGCGCCGGTGTCATCGCCTGCGCGTGGTCGACATCCTAAGCGTCGGCAGGGGCCTTCGCCTTGGTTATGGTTGGCCTTAGTGGTGGCCGCCTTGGTATTTTTCTTTTTCGGCTTGCCAGAATATGGCCAAAAACCACCTCGTTTAATCGATACGCCAGGCAATAAAGAGCCTCGCGTCTATGTGTTACGCCCCGGCGAACCTGCGACAAGTCAACCTGCGACAGCCACCTCAACAGCTGCCACCGCATCCTCGACCGTTGCGACAACCGATGCTCCGGAGCAACCCGCTGTGTCGCCGTCGGCTGACACAGCCGCAAAGGGCAATACTTCGGTGTCCGCTAACACTGCGGCGTTGAACACCATTACGCAGCCAGCCACGCCAGCAACACAGCCGGAGCTGAGCGATTTGTCGACGCCGCTGACGGTGGCGTCTGTGCCTGCATTATCGGCAGCACCAACGCCTGCCACGCCGAAGTATCAGGTGGCCACGGCCCCACACATCGACACCAAGGTGCCGCAGGACACGCCCGTCTCCTCGTCAAATGCCAGTGTGGATGCACGGGCGGCAGATGCTCAAGTGGCGGCGTTGAGCCGCAGCAATGATTTCCCAGCACCTGCATCAACACCTGCAGCGAGTATGTCGGTGCAACGTTTAGACAAAACGCCAGAAGTACCATCGCCATGGCTGCAGCAAGCAAATGATGCGATGTTACAGGGCAATTGGTCACTGGCGAGGCAGCGTTGGCAGCAGGTGCTGGTGCAGCAGCCGACCTTGACCGAGGGCTATCTGCAACTGGCGACTGTGCTAGATCAACAGCAAGATTGGTCGGCACTGCAGGCACTGTTGCATCAAGCACAGCAGCATGGCGTATCACACGCGCGGTTAGAGCTGGCGCAGCTGCGGCTGTTGGCGGCGAGCCAGCAATGGCAGCCGCTGCTTAGCTCCCTCACGCCTGCGTTAGAATCTCAAGGCGGCGTGGTGCTGGCGCTCAAAGCCAAAGCCCAGCAACAGCTGGGCCAGTGGCAGGCTGCTGCGTTGACGTATCAGCAATGGCAGCGGCAAGAGCCGTCGCAAGCGCGCGCCTTTTTAGGGGAAGCCTTGCTGTTGGAACAGCAAGGCCAAGTACAAGCGGCCCGGCCCAAGTTTCAACACGCATTGACCTTGGGTGGCTTAGCGCCGCAAACGACCCACTACATTCAACAACGGTTATCGACGCAAGGATCTGACTAATGCAACGACCTCGGCTCAAAATGCGCCTCGGCGATTTGTTGGTGCATGAAGGCATTCTGGCAGAGCAGGATTTGCAACGCGCGCTTACGCAACAAAAACAAAGCGGTCGCAAGCTGGGCGCGACGCTGATCGAATTGGGCTTGTTAAGTGAAGACCAGTTGTTGCAGTTTTTGGCGCAGCAACTCAATGTGGCGTTTCTGGATATTGCCCAGCGTCGTGTCGACCCGAAAGTGGCGCAGCTCCTGCCTGAAGTGCAAGCCCGACGTTATCGCGCCTTGGTGTTAGAAGACCGTGGCGATACGGTGTTGTTGGGCATGAGCGATCCGGCTGACTTGGCGGCGTTGGATCAGCTCAGCGTGTTGCTCGAACCCAAGCAAGTTGAATTAGCGGTGGTGCGCGAAAGCCAATTGATGCAGGCGTTTAACCAGTTGTACCGCCGCACGCAAGAGATCCGCAGTATTGCCCATCAGCTCGAGGAAGAGTATCGCGACAACGATGCGCTCGATTTCTCGGCGTTGTCGGCGGATAACGACAAAGACAACACCATAGTTCGGTTACTTCAATCGTTGTTTGAAGATGCAGTGCAAGTGGGGGGCGTCGGATATTCATATTGAACCGGACGAAACGGTGTTGCGTTTGCGTCAGCGTATTGACGGCGTGTTGCACGAAAGCGTGTTAAAAGAAACCGCCATAGCGCCGGCCTTGGTGCTGCGTCTAAAGTTGATGGCTGGGCTGGATATTTCTGAAAAACGGTTGCCGCAAGATGGGCGTTTTCAGATCCGCGTCAAAGGCCAAACCATCGACGTGCGGATGTCGACGATGCCGGTGCAGTTTGGCGAATCGGTGGTGATGCGGTTACTAAATCAATCCAATGGCGTGCTGGTGCTCGAAGACACTGGCATGCCCACCGATGTGCTGGTGAAGTTACGGCGCATCATGCAGTCACCGCACGGCATGGTGTTAGTGACGGGGCCGACGGGCTCGGGTAAAACCACCACCTTGTATGGCGTGTTGTCGGAGTTAAACCAGCCAGGGGTGAAGATCATCACGGTAGAAGACCCCGTCGAGTACCGGCTGCCGCGGATTAATCAAGTGCAAATCAACCATAAGATCGGGTTAGATTTTGCCAGCGTGCTGCGTACCAGTTTACGCCAAGACCCAGACGTGTTGATGGTCGGTGAGATGCGCGACCAAGAAACCGCCGAAATGGGCTTACGTGGCGCCTTAACCGGTCATTTGGTGTTGTCCACCTTGCATACCAACGATGCGGTGAGTAGTACGTTACGCTTGATTGATATGGGGGCGGCGCCTTATTTGGTGGCGAGCGCATTACGCGCCATCTTGGCTCAGCGCTTGGTGCGACGTATTTGCCCACATTGCAAAACTAGCGCGCACGCCGATGAATTAGAACAGCATTGGTTGTCGCATTATCAAGTGCCGGCCAACACGCCGTTTTTCAAAGGAATGGGCTGTCAAAGTTGCAACTATAGCGGTTACAAAGGCCGAATTGGCGTATTTGAACTGTTGGTGATCTCCAAGCCACTGGCAGATGCGCTGCGGCGCAATGATCCGGAAGATTTTGCCAATCTGGCCTACAACAACCCAGAGTTTCGAACCTTAGGTGCCATGGCACTGCAGTATGCCACTCAGGGCATCACTACGTTAGAAGAAGTGATCCGGGTGTCGGAATACATCGAGTTTGAGCAAGGGAGTCGGCAGTAATGGCCAATTTCCGCTACAAAGCACGCGATGCGGCCGGCCAGATGCAACAAGGCAACTTGGAGGCGAGTACGCTGCAAAGCGCGCTTGAGCAGTTAAAACGCAGGCAGTGGGTGCCATTGCAATTGGATGAACAGACGCAATCCAGAGACAGTGGCGGCTTCTCGCTGAATATGGATATTTTGCCGTCGCGTTTGTCGTTAACCGACTTGATTGTGTTGTGTCGGCAAATGTATTCGTTGATGAAGGCGGGCATCCCGATCATTCGTGCCATCCGCGGTTTAGCGGAGTCCACTAGCTCAGCGAACTTAACCAAGTTGCTGCTGCAAGTGGCGGATGAATTGGAAAAAGGCCGCACCTTGTCGGCGGCGCTGGCCGATCATCCTCGCGATTTTAATCGGTTGATGGTCAGTATTGTGCATGTTGGTGAAAACACCGGCCGCCTAGATTTAGCGTTTTTGCAGCTGACCGACTATTTCGAGCAAGAATTAGAAACTCGCAAACAAATCAAGCAAGCCACTCGTTACCCGGTGATGGTGCTGATTGCGCTGGCCATCGCCTTGGTGGTGGTGAACGTGTTTGTGATCCCGCAATTTGCCACGATGTTTCAACGCTTTCATGCGGATTTGCCATGGGCGACCACGATATTGCTAGGCATGTCGTCGTTTTTTTTACACAGCTGGCCTGTGTTGGTACTGGGGCTGTCCGGCACTGTCGTGGGCATTTGGTATTGGCTGCGGACGCCGCAAGGGGCAATCACCTGGGGGCGCTACAAACTGCGAGTGGTGATTGTCGGGGATTTGATCAACCGTGCCACGCTGGGCCGTTTTAGCCGTTCATTGGCGTTGATGCTCAGTTGTGGTGTGCCGTTAACCGCGGCGCTTAGTTTGGTTGCCGATGCGGTGGACAACGATTATATGGCTGATCGTATTCGTGACATGCGGCGCAACATTGAGCGTGGCGAAAGTTTGTTGCGAGTGGCCGGGCAAAGCGGGCTGTTTACCCCCTTGGTGCTGCAAATGATCGCCGTTGGGGAAGAAACGGGTCGCGTCGATGACATGCTGAAGGAAGTTGCGGACTTCTATGAGCGTGAAGTCGCCTACGATTTAAAGAACTTAACTGCCAAAATTGAACCCATTTTGATTTCAATTGTGGCGGGTATGGTGCTGATTTTAGCGCTGGGTATTTTCTTACCTATGTGGGATATGCTCAGTGCATATCGCAATGGTGGTCGGTAAAGGCTTGGCAATTCAGCAAAAAACTGTCATTAATTAAAGGTACTATCCATAAAAGCTGGTAAGCAGCGGAGAATCAATCATGCGGACTATGTCAAAACGCGCTCAGGGTTTTACCTGATGGATCCCCAGAAATAATCTAACAATATCATGCAATTACCTTCCTGACATTTGACCAGTCAAAAACACTAGCCCATTCAAGCAGTTTCCTGACTGCTGCCTGTATTTCTTCAGTGCTGATCC
>JACCDH011800656.1_pt1 | contig 12801 bp, 7 predicted proteins | sample 7442481 | NCBI WGS metagenome assembly JACCDH01 (sample SAMN15323433, study PRJNA562643) | freshwater metagenome | isolation source: river surface water | place: USA:Blue River Watershed | collected 2017-08-15
AGAGTGCACTTTACGGATGGAAGTAGTTGTGAGTAAGTAGGATGGTTGCTTCGCAACATCCTTTTCGCATTGGTCAGGACCAAAGAGGATTGCTCCCTTCGGTCGCATCCTTTTCGCAGTTGTCATGACTAAATAGGATTGCTCCCTTCGGTCGCATCCTTTTCGCATTGGTCGTACCCAAAGCCCTTTAAAACATCAACGGAGTTGATGTTTTTGCTTTTTTATTACTCGAAGACTTACAAGAGCAAGCTCTTGACGCCTTCTCGCAATAAAAAAGCCCGCACTGTTCGTGCGGGCTTTGTGACCCCGTCAGGATTCAAACCTGAAACTTTTTGATCCGTAGTCAAATACTCTATTCAGTTGAGCTACGGGGCCATTCCGTTTTCTAGCTAGGCTAGAAAGGGGTGCAAATATAGCCCAATTTCCTATTTATCCAAAGTATTTGGGCAAATAATTGGCTAATTTATAGTGGTTTAGGGACTTTAAATACTAGTAATGCCATCTTACAAAGGCCTCAATAGCTGCATATTTGGTAAGGCCTAATCGAGCATATAAATTAGCCGTATTGGCGTTGCGTATTTCAGCCCTTTGCCAAAATTCCCTTGTATCGGTACCTTGGAATGGAACACTGTCTTTTTGAGACTGATGAATGAATATGCCAAAACGTTTTTTCATCACTTGGTGTGGAGTCATTGGCACCGCCATTTCTATTTCAGAAATATCCCATTCCTGCCAAGCTCCTTTATACAACCAAACCCAGCAGTCTTTTACCAAATCATCACCAGCTGCTTTTAATCGACGCATACTTTCAAAAACAATTTCTAAACATACTTTATGGGTGCCATGTGGGTCGGCTAAATCACCTGCACAATAAACCTGATGAGGTTTTACTTTTCTTAGTAATTCCATGGTGATTGCAATATCTTCTTCACCCATTGGTTTTTTATCAATGGCACCTGTTTCATAAAAGGGCAAATTCATGAAATGATAGTTCTGTTCATCGATGCCAACATATCGGCAGGTTGCTTTTGCTTCACATCTTCTGATTAAACCTTTAATGGATCGAATTTCATGCGTATCTAATTCTCCTGGTTTCTTACTTCCCAAAAAGGCACGGGCTTCAGATAATATTTCATTACTTTTTTTATTGTCGATGCCAAATAGGTCCTCAAACCCAACCGCAAAATCAAGAAATCGGGTAACGAATTCATCGGTAACTGCAATATTCCCACTTGTTTGGTAAGCAACGTGAACTTCATGTCCTTGATCATGTAAACGCATAAATGTCCCACCCATACTAATAATATCGTCATCGGGATGAGGAGAGAATATCATTACTCTTTTTGCACTTGGCGTACTTCTTTCAGGATGTGCAGGTATTACTGCATTAGGCTTTCCTCCTGGCCATCCAGTAATTGAGTCACGCAACATATAAAATACTTGCAAATTGATATCGTACACCGATTCTTTTAACACCAATAAATCGGCTAAACTATTTTCTTTATAATCATCAGCCGTTAAACTCAACACTGTCTTATCTAATTTTAAGGCTAATTCAATTACTGCTTTCTTTATCATTTTGGGTGACCAGTCATTGGCACCTGTTAACCAAGGAGCTTTATTTCTTGTTAATTCTGCTGCTGCATATTCATCAATGATAAAAGTGCAGTCGTCATGATTTTGCAATACACTTGCTGGCACTTGTTCAGTCACATCGCCTTCCACTGATTTTGCTACAATTTCAGCTTTGTTTCCCCAAGCCAACAATACAATTTTTTTAGCTTTCATAATACTACTAATACCCACTGTAATGGCTGTGCGGGGTACTTTATTCATATCATGCCATTCATATAAATTGGCCATCCTTGTCTGGTTGTCTAAATGGATGACCCTTGTTTTTGAATGAAAGCTAGAGCCAGGTTCGTTAAATCCGATATGTCCATTTTTTCCAATTCCCAGTACTTGTAAATCAATACCACCAATTTTTTCAATGGTTTGCTCATAAGCTACACAATTTTCTTTTAGTTCCTCTTTGCTCCATTCTGAATTGGGTAAGTGAATATTTTTGGGGTCAATGTCCACATGATCAAATAAATGACGGTGCATAAAACTCCAATAGCTTTGATAGGCATTTCTAGGAATAGGATAGTATTCATCTAAATTAATGGTAATCACATTTTTAAAACTTAAACCTTCCTCTTTATGCATTCTTACCAATTCCTTATACAATAGGATGGGGGTAGCCCCAGTAGCCATGCCCAACACACAGGGTAAATTCAAAGCTTGTTTTTCGCGAATTAATTGTGCAATTTGAGCCGCCAATGCATTGGATCCTTCAGTAGGATTATTGTAAATTTTTACGGGAATTTTTTCAAATGATTCTAACATAACATCTTGCTTTGTGCATTATAAATATACAAAAAACGCTCCTTTGGGGGGAGCGTTTTTTTGAATTAATCTACTTTATTAATTTTAATCATATTGGTAGGTAAGTGTAACTTAACTGGAGTACTACCCGTGTTAACGACAATATCCTCTTTTTTCACAAATCCATTGTCTTTTAAAATCTGAATTTGATCGGTTATGATTTTATCTAAACTTTCTTCTTTGTCATAGTAAAATGCCTTTACGCCCCAACTTAAACTTAGTTGATTGACTAAGCTCTTTTCTTTTGTAAATATGAACAATGGCGATTGTGGACGGAAACTACTTAACATAAAGGCAGTATAACCACTTTGCGTCATACCTACTAATCCTTGTGCATTAGCATCTTCTGCTAATTTACAAGCATTGTAACATAATGCATCACTTACAAATGAAGGGGAGTGTGGTTGTGGTTTTAAATCCTCAGAACGGTTATAGTTATAGCCATATTCTTCCACTTCTGAAATAATTTTTCTCATGGTTTCAATAACCAATACTGGAAATTGTCCTGTTGCGGTTTCACCACTTAACATCACTGCATCTGCTCCTTCAATAACGGCATTGGCTACGTCGGTGATTTCCGAGCGGTTTGGCTTAACACGATCAATCATTGATTCCATCATTTGTGTTGCCACAATCACTGGCTTAGCTCTATGCAAACATTTTTTAATAATCTCCTTTTGAATTAAAGGTATTTTTTCAACCGGTAATTCAACACCCAAGTCTCCTCGGGCCACCATGATACCATCACTTGCAATAATAATGTCACGCAAATTTACAATGGCTTCTGGCATTTCAATTTTTGCAATAATTTTAGATTTGCTATTATGCTTATTTAAAATTTCTCTTAACATTTCAATATCAGCAACGCGTTTAACGAAACTCAATGCTACCCAATCCAATTCTTCCTTTATGATAAATTCAGCATCTAATAAATCCTTTTCTGTTAATGCAGGTAAAGAAATTTTAGTATCTGGTAAGTTTAATCCTTTTTTAGAAGAGATAATCCCTCCCAAGCTTACTACTACTTTAACATCATTATTGGCTTCAATGCTTTGCACTTTCACTTCAATTTTACCATCATCAATCATAATGGTATTGCCTACCACCACATCACCAGCAAGATTAGGGTAGGACACGTATATTTTTTCCATGGTACCAATGCATTTTTCATTGGTTAATGTTAACACGTCACCCACTTTTACTTCTAAACGATTATTTTCAATTTCTCCAACACGTAATTTAGGGCCTTGTAAGTCGCCTAAAATGGCAACGGTGCAACCTAGTTCCTTGTTAATGCTACGAATATGATCAATAATTTTTTTCTTATCCTCATGACTTCCATGTGAAAAGTTTAAACGAAATACATTCACACCTGCAACCACCAAAGCCTTTAATTGATCGTAGGTATCGCAAGCTGGGCCTACGGTTGCTACGATTTTTGTTTTGTGATGTTTTTGTTTTAAAGTTTGTTCGCTCATTTTATTTGTTGGGTTATTTTTAACTCTTTGATACTTTACTAACTAGCTAAGATTTTAACAATCTTTAACCATTCTTCGGAAATTTTTTGTTTTGCTTTAACGGCATTGTCAAGTGGAGTGTATTTCATTTTGTTATCTTCAATACCTACCATCACATTGTGTGTGCCATTCATTAAACATTCTACTGCATGATATCCCATTCGGCTTGCAATTAAACGATCCAAGCAACTTGGGGCACCACCTCTTTGTATATGACCTAAAATACAAACACGTATGTCCGCATTTGGTAATCTTTGTTTTAAGAAATCACCTACTTCATTACCCCCTCCAAATTCATCACCTTCAGCAACTACAATTAGGTTGACTAATTTTTGTCTTTTTTCTTTTTCTGTTAAGGAACTCACCAAGGCTTCCATATCTGTTTTAGATTCTGGAATCAATATATTTTCAGCACCTGTGGCAATACCACTATGCAGGGCAATATAGCCTGCGTCACGCCCCATTACTTCCACCACAAATAAACGATCATGGGCGTCCGCGGTATCTCTGATTTTATCAATGGCTTCAACGGCTGTATTTACGGCTGTGTCAAATCCAATAGTAAAGTCGCTACCAGCTATGTCTTTATCAATGGTTCCCGGTAAACCAATACAGGGAATGTCAAATTCATTGCTAAACTTTTGGGCTCCTTTAAAACTACCATCTCCTCCAATAACAACAATCCCGTCAATACCTCTTTTTTTAAGATTTTGGTAGGCAATTTGACGTCCCTCTGGGGTGAAAAAGTCCTTACTTCTTGCAGTCTTCAAAATAGTTCCGCCTCTTTGAATAATATTGGCCACCGATTTTGAATTCATTTGAAAAATGTCATCCTCAATCATACCATTATACCCACGGGTTACTCCAAACACGTCTAAACCATGGTAAATACCTGTTCTAACAACTGCTCTAACTGCTGCGTTCATTCCAGGAGCATCTCCCCCTGAAGTTAATACTGCAATTTTGGTAACTTTCTTTGCTGACATAAATTATTCAATTGTACTTTAATGTATTGATTTACAATTGTAAACCAATTGACTAACGTCTAAACGGAGCCACAAAATTAAACATTTGACACCAATTTTCAACGATATCGTTTTCGATGTGGGTATTTTTCTCTTATTTTCCAATCATTTGTTAGTTTTTTTGCATCATTCATCCAAAATTTTACATTTCAATTTGAATAATGTCTAAATTGAAGCAAATATTATAACATGCAAAAAACAGTAAAATCCTTTGTATTACTTGTACTAATGATTGTCTTTTCTGTCCATTTAACGGCTCAGGACAATTCAAGTTATCAATTACCTCCTAAAGTAATTGCTGATTTATTATTAGCTGCTCCTACACCTGCCATTAGTGTGAGTGGAAATGCTAAATACATGTTGGTCATGGAACGAAATTCCTATCCAGCGGTTGAGGAATTGGGTCAACCTGAATTGAAAATTGCAGGTATCAGAATTAATCCATTAAATGCGTCCTTAACAAGACAAACTTATATTAATCGTATTTCGGTTAAGCTTGTAGGTGCGGATAAGAATTTAGAAATTAAAGGACTACCAGCTAATTTATCGGCTTTAAATCCTACTTGGAATCCATCCGAAAATAAAATTGCCTTTTTTAATGTTTTATCTAACAGTGTGGACGTTTATGTGATAGATATTACAGCATTGACTTGTAAAAAAATAAATACGGCTTCTGCCAATTTAGTTTTAGGAAATACACTTACTTGGATGGATGATGTAAATGTATTGTATAAGACCAATGTGAATGATCCAGCAAAAGTGGCTAAAAAACCTATTACACCCAAAGGACCAACTGTTCAGGAAAATTTGGGGAAAGTTGCACCTAGTGTAACCTACCAGGATTTAATCAAGTCGCCTTTTGACGAATATTTGTTTGAATATTTCACAACAGTTCAATTAGTGAAAAACAATAATGGAGTAGAAACAAAAATGGGTAAACCTAGTATTTTGTCAAGTATTTCATTATCTCCTGATAAGCAATATATATTAACACGTACACTAAATAAGCCTTTTTCTTATTTAGTACCATCTTATGGTTTTGCTTCCACTGTTTTTATCACAGACACCAAAGGAAACCTAGTGCATACCTTGGCAAATTTGCCTTCTGCAGAAAGTACACCTTCTGGATATGATAATGTACAAAACCTACCTAGAGGGTTTGATTGGAGAAATGATGCACCATCCACCATTGTGTATGCAATGCCATTGGATAGTGGATTAATTAAGAAAAAAGTACCTTTTCATGATGCTGTATTTGCTTTAGAAGCGCCTTTTAAGGGAGAAGCGAAGGAATTGTTTAAAACAGAAACTAGATACGGTAGAATAACCTGGGGTAACAATCAAATGGCTTTAGTAGCAGAACAATTAAGATCAAAACAACAGTATAAAGTAAGTATATATAATCCAAGCAATGGTTCCATTACAAAACTATACGAAGGCAATAGCACTGACTTATATAATAACCCTGGCACGCCAGTTACGGAGAAAAACAAATATGGGGAACAAGTCATTGCTTTGTTAAGTGATGGCCAATCTATTTTGTTTAACAATACGACAGGGGCATCGGATAAAGGAGACTTGCCTTATATCGCAAAGTTTAATTTACAAACCAAACAAAAAGAAATTCTTTGGCGATGTGCGGAGGATTGCTTTGAATATGTAGCGGATGTTTTAGATATTAATAATCTAAAACTGGTTACAAGACGTGAAACGGAAAAAGAAGTGCCTAATTATTATATCAAATCAGGCGCTGGTTTAAAGAATTCAGTAGCCATTACTCGTTTTGCTAATCCATATACTGGTATGGAAGGAGTAACCAAGGAAAAAATAAAGTACAAGCGTAAGGATGGGGTAGATTTGACCGGTGACTTATATTTGCCAAAAGGATATAATAAGGCTAAAGATGGCGCTTTGCCTACTTTAATTTGGGCTTATCCAAGAGAATTTACCAATGCTGCAGATGCCAGCCAGGTAAGAGGGAACCAACATAAATTCACTATGCTTTCATGGGGTTCTCCAGTATTTTATGTAACACAAGGGTATGCAATTTTAGACAACGCAGAAATGCCCATTGTAGCTACCTCGCCTGATAAAAAACCTAATGACGATTTTGTAAACCAATTAAGTTTGAATGCTTCGGCTGCTATTGATAAATTAGTTGAAATGGGCGTTGGGGATAGGAATAGAATGGCAGTAGGAGGCCATAGTTATGGTGCTTTTATGACTACCAATTTATTAGCACATACCTCTTTATTTAAAACAGGTATTGCACGCAGTGGTGCTTATAACAGAACATTGACTCCATTTGGATTTCAAAATGAAGAACGTACTTTTTGGCAAGCACCTCAACTTTATTTAGCAATGAGCCCATTTGCTTTTGCAGATAAAATTAAAGCTCCTTTGTTAATGACACATGGCGAGGCTGATGACAATACAGGAACATTCCCTATTAATAGTGAGCGTTTATATGCTGCCATTAAAGGACATGGGGGAACAGTTCGTTTTGTGTATTTGCCTTATGAAGCACATGGATATAAAGGAAAGGAAAATGTATTACACTTATTATATGAGCAAGGTCGATGGCTGGATAAGTATTTGAAATAAATAAAATTTATATTTCAAATACTTTTTCATCTATTTGATTTTACTACCTAAACCTAAAAAGGGGTTCATCTTTGCAGATGACCCCTTTTTGTATTTTATAAGAAAATAAAAATTCTATTTTAAATACTTTTTTGTCTATTTGATTTTACTTTCCAACTCGACTAAATCGTTAAAAGCCATTTCATATTCCTTATTCATTGATCGAATTAATGCGTTCTTATCATGATAGCTTTTTTCAATACTTTGAAATTTGCTTACATCTGAATAGATACTTGGGTCAGCCATTTGTAATTCAATAGCTACTTTTTCCTTATTTAATACTTCAATATTGTGCTCTAATTGCGCAATGGCTTTTTGTAATTTTTGAATTTGTTTTTGAAGCTCTTTGTCAATGGGGCCTGATTTAGTTTCAGCGTTTTGTTCGGTAAAAGCGGGCTTTTTTTCAGCAACAGTACTTGGTTTGCTAGCAGCCACTTTTGTAGCTTCTGGTTGTGCTGCTTTTTGCTTTGCCATTCGCTCTTTCCATTCTACCCATTCGGTATAATTACCTTTGAATTCCACAATTTTTTCATCTTCAATTTCCCAAATTTTATTGGCAGTTTTTGAAATGAAATAACGATCGTGACTTACTAAAATGATACTGCCATCATATTTTGTTAATGCCTCAGCCAATAGCTCTACCGTAACCATATCCAAGTGGTTAGTAGGTTCATCCAGCATTAAAAAGTTGGCTTTGCTAATGATAGTTTTAGTAAGGGCGACTCTTGCTTTTTCTCCTCCACTTAACACTTTAATTCTTTTATCCACGTCATCGCCGCCAAATAAGAAACATCCCAATAAGGCACGTAATTCTAAATCGGTTTTTTTAGTGCCACATTCTTGCACTTCCTGAAGAATGGTATTATTTAGATTTAAAGATTCTAATTGGTGTTGAGCATAAAAGCTTTCATCCACATTGTGTCCCCATACTCGTTCTCCTTCATACGCTTCCATACCGGCCACAATTCTAAGTAAGGTTGACTTTCCTTTACCATTGGCGCCAATTAATGCAATTTTATCACCTCGTTCAATTTCAGCAAAAGCATTCTCTAATATTATTTGCTTAGGATAGGATTTATTTATTCCTTTTAAGTCAACCAATACCTTGCCTGGTGTTTTGTCCACCGCAAAATTGATTCTTATATTCGGACGTTCTATTTGTACGTCTTCTATTACTTCTAAGCGGTCTAATCTTTTTTGAATGGACTGTGCTTGAGCAGCTTTTGAAGCCTTTGCTTTAAATCGCTCAATAAATTTTTCTTGTTGACGTATATAATCTTGTTGATTTTCAAAAGCACGCTGCTGGATTTCAACACGCTGTACTTTTTCCACTTCGTAATAGGCATAATCGCCAGTGTAGAAATTTAATTGCTGTTGATAAACTTCCACAATTTTATTCACCATTTTATTCAAGAAGAACTTATCGTGACTTACAATTACTACACTGCCTTTATAATGTATTAAATACTTTTCTAACCATTCAATACTAGGCAAGTCCAAGTGGTTGGTAGGTTCATCCAATAACAATACATCAGGAGCTTGTAAAATCATTTTCGCAAGCAATACACGCATCCTCCATCCTCCACTAAATTCTTTGTAGGGTCGGGCTAAGTCGGCGGTAGTGAATCCTAATCCATGTAATACCTCTTCGGCCTTATGTTGAATATTATAACCATCCAATACATCAATTTCATGTAATGCATCGGTATATTTAATTAAAATATCATTGTCCTCAGGGTTGGCTTCTAGTTCAATACCTAGTTGTTCTATTTCTTTTTCTAAAGCACGCACTCTTTCAAATGCACCTAAAGCTACTTCGGTGATGGTTTCGCTAGTATCAAAACTTAATAAGTCCTGGTGTAAATAGCCAATAGTAGTGTCTCTTCCTTTTTCTACTGTCCCTTTACTGGGGGTGTATTGACCTACTAGCAGTTTTAACAAGGTGGACTTCCCGGTGCCATTATAGCCAATTAAGCCAATACGTTCCCCTGGTTGAATATGCCAAGTGGCTTCACTTACTATTACTCTAGCACCAAATTCAAATGTTACATTTTGTAATCCTATCAGCATATTTTTTCAATTCAAAGCGCAAAGTTAGCCCATGATCGGGCTAAATATGCATAAATTTGATAAAATTCCTAAGGATGTATAAATATTTGATCATTTTATTTTGTTTGTCCGCCGCTGCATGTTCAGAACAAAACAGTAATTCCCAATCTATCACTAATAATTGGGCCTATCAACCTCAAAATCATAGTGATGTATTGGATGAGCAGTGCCAACCTATTATTGTTAAATATCAGGAATTACTCAAAGGGGTAAAGCGCCAGGATACTGCTTATATAAGTTTAGTGGCAAATGAAATGAAGTTTCAATTAGATTCATTTGCTACCATGGATTTATCAAAGGATACATTATTGAATAATGAAATGAAAGCAGGTTTTCAAAATATAGCTGCCGAGCTTGAAGCGGTTATCTACAGTAATGGAATGGGGGATGAATCCGAATTGAAAATTTCAGTGAATATGTGTACTATTCAAATATTAAACCTGCTTGGAAAAATTGGGTACAATAAACAACAGGTATATATATTCCAAACGGAGGATATTGTTTTAGAGGATGGATTATACTGGTTTGCTTTGCAAAAAAATGCCCCGAATCCGTACCAATCAAATCAAAAAAAGGAAGTGGAAGCAATTTATATATTGCAAGAAAAATAAGAAGATAAAATATGTGGCAAATTGGTCTAAGGACTATATCGCACAATTATCTTCGCATTTGTTTGAAAATTTGTATTGATAAAAAACTCTTCCTTTGTTGCTTTATCTTTTACCACTAGTAATGCGGTATTGGGAGGTACGATTCCCAAATTATGGGCAACTACAATTATTTCGTGTTCAGTTATACCGTTGTTAAATTCAAGATCGACACGAATAGGCGTATAGGTTAATCGCATTCGATCAAGAATCATTTTTTTATTGTCATATACAGTGATACTGTCATTGTCAATAGTACCATTGTCATATAACTCAATACTAAAATTTTTACTATTGGTATTGATTTCTTGAACTAGTTTATCAGCCCTGCTAATTAACACCCAAGGCATAAAGCCTATTTTTTCTTTTTTAACAGGGAGCTTGTATTCTTGTGTTTTGATAGTATCCAAAATCATTACTGTATTGGTTTGTACAGTCGTATTTTGTATTTCCTCAGGCGTTTTTGTGGTAGAAGATGCTATTGCAGTACTGTCCTTTTTTACTACTGTTTTTACAATTGGTTTTTGTACAGTTACTTTATTTACGGGCTTGGGTTTACGTATTGGTTTTGCTTTTACAAAAAACATTTCTTTGACCAATACAACTGTTCCAGTACCACAATCCTTACTGCCTGAATAATTATTGGACATATAAGTACCTTGCAATGTTTCACGACCATTTGCATTATTGTAATATAAATAATTGCTCATTAAACAAGCTTGGGCATTGGCTGCAATTTGTAAGTGTTCAAACTTTGACTCTTTTATACTTACCAATTTTGTTTGTGCCGTAAAATAGCCATTGGCAATGGCAGTAGCCGATGAATTGTAGGAGAATTTAGTGAGGGTAGTTGCTTTAATTGTGTTACCCATTGCTTGAATGGTTATTTCATAAGGGTAGGTGACCCCAGCGCTGGTTGTAAAATAGCCCACCCATTTCCCGCTCAAATTTTGAGATTGAATGGCGGTAATAGGCCCAAACATTAATATGATCAGCAACAAGCGATACATAAGGCAAATCTATGTATAAATTTTACTATAAATCTAAGAATTCATCAACCACTATTTTTTGTTATCTTTACACCCTTATTTAGATACATATATATGGTTCAAATTCAATTTCCAGACGGTGCGGTTAGACCTTACGAAAAAGGAATAACTGCTTTAGGTATTGCTAAATCCATTAGTGAGGGTTTGGCTAAAAAAGTGTTAGCAGCTTCGGTAAATGGTGAGGTTTGGGATGCCACACGTCCTATTCATACGGATGCCTCCTTAAAATTATTAACCTGGGATGACAACGACGGGAAAGCTACATTTTGGCATTCTTCAGCCCATTTATTGGCCGAAGCAGTTGAAATACAATTCCCTGGTGCAAAGTTTTGGGTGGGCCCCGCTTTGGAAAAAGGATTTTACTATGATATTGATTTAGGAGGTAAAACTTTAAAGGAAGAAGATGTTGTCATTTTAGAAAAGAAAATGAATGAGTTGGCTAAACAAGCCAATGAATATATCCGTAAGGAAATGACCAAGGCAGAAGCCGTTGCTTATTTCACAGAAAAAGGGGACGAGTACAAATTGGATTTATTGTCTGGCTTAGAGGACGGTACCATTACTTTTTACACACAGGGCCAATTTACAGACTTATGTCGTGGACCACATATTCCCAACACAGGAGCGATTAAGGCAATTAAAATTACCAATATTGCAGGCGCGTTTTGGAAAGGGGATGAGAAGAATAAAATGTTGACAAGGGTATATGGCGTTACATTTCCGAATCAAAAGGAATTGGATGAGTACTTGTTAATGCTAGAGGAAGCAAAGAAAAGAGATCATAGAAAATTAGGAAAAGAGTTAGGCATTTATACCATGGATGATGATGTGGGACCTGGTCTTCCTTTGTGGATGCCTAATGGAACCATTATTATTGAGGAACTAGAGCGTTTGGCAAAAGAAACCGAAGAGTCGGCTGGCTACAAGCGTGTGGTTACGCCACATATCGCTAAAGAAAGCATGTACATTACCAGTGGTCACTTGCCTTATTACCAAGACAGTATGTTTCCTCCAATGGAATTGGATGGCACAAAATATTACTTGAAAGCAATGAATTGTCCGCATCACCATAAAATTTTTGATGCAGAACCCAAAAGCTATAAGGACATGCCATTAAGGCTTGCAGAGTATGGTACCTGTTATCGTTACGAGCAATCTGGTGAATTATTTGGTTTAATGCGTGTACGTTGTTTACACATGAACGATGCGCATATTTATTGTACAAAGGAGCAATTTGCTGCCGAGTTTCGTGCAGTAAATGATATGTATTTGAAGTATTTCAAAATATTTGGAATTGACAAATACGTGATGCGTTTAAGTTTACACGATCCGGCTAAATTGGGTCAGAAATATATTAACGAGCCGGAACTTTGGTTAGAGACCG
>JACCDH010148002.1_pt1 | contig 12797 bp, 10 predicted proteins | sample 7442481 | NCBI WGS metagenome assembly JACCDH01 (sample SAMN15323433, study PRJNA562643) | freshwater metagenome | isolation source: river surface water | place: USA:Blue River Watershed | collected 2017-08-15
CGCCCGAGGGATCGGCGGTGAAGGTCACGTTCAGCTCATGTTCCGCTGCCAGCGCACGCGTGGCCTCGGTCAGGGCCTTCTTGAACGGATCGGCGGGGTTGTCGGTGGGTTTGGTCATGGTCCGTTCCAGTAGGGCGGGGTTCACCCCGCCGCGTCGGAAAGGCGGGGTGAACCCCGCCCTACGTTACTTCATCGCCATGCTTGCCGCGCTTTCCGGCAGTTCTTCCCCGAAACAGCGCTGGTAAAACTCGGCGACGGTCTGGCGCTCCAACTCGTCGCACTTGTTCAGGAACGAAAGCCGGAAGGCATAGCCCACGTTGCGGAAAATCTCGGCGTTTTGTGCCCAGTTCAGCACGGTCCGCGGGCTCATCACGGTGGAAAGATCGCCGTTCATGAAGGCCGTGCGCGTCAGGTCGGCCACGGTGACCATCTGCGAAATGGTCTTGCGGCCCTTTTCTGTGTTGTAATGCGGGGACTTCGCCAGAACGATTGCCGCTTCGGCGTCGTGGGACAGATAGTTCAGCGTCGCGACCAGCGACCAGCGGTCCATCTGCGCCTGGTTGATCTGCTGGGTGCCGTGATAGAGGCCCGTAGTATCCCCAAGGCCAACGGTGTTCGCGGTCGCAAACAGCCGGAAAGACGGGTGGGGCGTGATGATTTCATTCTGATCGAGAAGCGTCAGCTTGCCGTCATGTTCCAGGACGCGCTGGATCACGAACATCACATCCGCCCGGCCCGCGTCATATTCGTCGAACACAATCGCCACCGGGTTGCGCAGCGCCCACGGCAGGATGCCTTCGTGGAACTCGGTAACCTGCTTGCCGTCGCGCAGTTTGATCGCGTCCTTGCCGATCAGGTCGATCCGGCTGATATGGCTGTCAAGGTTCACCCGCACCGTCGGCCAGTTCAGCCGCGCGCCGACCTGTTCGATGTGGGTCGATTTGCCGGTGCCGTGATAGCCTTGGATCATCACCCGGCGGTTATAGGCAAAGCCTGCCAGAATGGCCAAAGTGGTGTCGGGATCGAACTTGTAGGTCGGGTCAATCGCCGGCACCCGATCGGTCGCCTCGGCAAAGCCCTTGACCTTCATGTCGGTGTCGATGCCGAACACGTCACGGACCGAGATCTCTTCGGTGGGTTTTTGCAGGGTCTCAGCCATTGTCGTCGTCCATCATCGAATGCCTAAGGGCCGTTCGGCCCCCTTTGGGAGTGAAGTTGTGGAGCATATCTCCAGGGGCCGCAAGGGCTGGACTCACGGGTTTTCGCAACTTGGTGAGCCGATGTAACCTTTGCTGTTTGGCCGGGGTTGCCATGCTAGGATAGGGCGATCAAAGCGATTTGCCAGGAACCCTGCCATGAACCGCCGTCTTTTTCTGTCGACCACGCTTGCCGCGCTGGGCCTTGCCCGAACCGCCCGCGCCGAAAGCTTTGAATTCACCCTGACCGATGAAGAATGGCGCGCGCGCCTGTCGCCCGAGGCCTATCAGGTCTTGCGCCACGAAGCGACCGAACGGGCGGGGACAAGCCCGTTGAACCACGAAAAGCGCGCGGGAATGTTCCATTGCGCGGGCTGCGATCTGCCGCTCTTTTCCTCGGCCACGAAATACGACAGCGGCACCGGCTGGCCCTCCTTCTGGGAGCCTTTGGAAAACGCCATCCGCACCAAGCCCGATCCGGGCATCTTTGGCGACCGGGTCGAGGTGCATTGCCGCCGCTGTGGCGGCCATCTTGGCCATGTGTTCGAGGACGGGCCGCAGCCCACGGGGCTGCGCTACTGCATCAACGGGGTATCGCTGGCCTTTGTGCCGGGCTAGGGGCGCGCGCCAAGGGGCGCGCATGCCACCGGCATCAGTGGACAGCGCGCGCAGGCGCGGCTAGGGTCAGGCGCAGGGGTCGTCTGACCCTTGATTTTTTACAGACCTTTCGCTTCCCGCTGTTTTCCCGATCGCCTTTTCGCGTCAAGCCTGCCCGTCTCGCCCCATCACCTGACCTTTGTTTCAAGCCTTTTCGACCGGAGCATTTTCTTGGCCCTGATGCCGACCCCAGCCCCCTCATCCGTCAGTGAGGCGGTCGCCGAACCCCTGAGATCCCTGCTTTCCGCCCCCGCGACCGCGGCCAGCCTGAACCGGGCGCTTCGCCATCTGGCGAAGTGGCGGGCCGAGCTGGTGGCCAATACGCTGATCCAGCGGTCCGGAGGCGTGGTCCTGTCCGGGCCGTTTCAGGGGATGCTCTATGAGGTGCGGGCCGCTGAAGGTTCGCGCGCCGCGCGGCTGATCGGGGCCTATGAGGCCAGCCTGCATCCGGTGATCGAAGAGATCGTGGCGCGCGTGCCGGATCTGGTGATCGATATTGGATCGGCCGAGGGCTATTACGCAGTGGGCCTTGCCCGCCGCCTGCCGGGCGCGCGGGTGCTGGCGCGCGATGCCTCGGACAAGGCGCAGGATCTGTGCCGGACGCTTGCGGCGGCCAATGGCGTGGCCGACCGGGTCGAGGTGGGCGGCCTGTGGAGCCATGCCGATTTCGCGGTCTGCGCCAAGGCGCGGGCCGTTGTGATCTGCGACATCGAAGGGGCTGAAGAGGCGCTTTTGGACCCGGTGGCGGCCCCCGGCCTGATCCATGCCGATATTCTGGTGGAATGTCATCCGGGCATGTCGCCGGGCGTGACCGAACGACTGGCCGCCCGCTTTGCCCCGACCCACCGCCTGCGCCAGATCGGGCGCAAGCTGGACGACAGCGGTTTGCCGGGCTGGATGGAGAACCTGTCCGACCTTGATCGGTTGCTCGCGCTTTGGGAATGGCGCGCCGCGCCGACCCCATGGCTTTGGATGGAGAAGCGGTGATGCGCCCACAGAACGCGGCGATCTGGTATGCGCAAGACGGGTTCGACCCGGCGGCCAAGGGGATCAACGGGCGGCGGGTGGCGGGGGAAAGCTTTCTCAAGGGCTTTTTGCGCCATGCCGATGTGGATGAATTCGTCATCCTGTCGAAGATGCCCGAAGACGTCGAGCCGGTGCGCGCATTGGCCGAGACATTGCGCCCGGCCGTGCCTCTGCGGGCGGCAAGCCTGATGCGGCCGACCAGCATCGGCCCCGTGAACCAGGTCTTTTATCCAAGCCCGAATTTTGGCGCCGAGGCCTGGCGGCGGGCGCCCTATGGCACGGGGGCCTATGCGCTTTCGGGCATCACCCATACCACCTCGACCCAGGCGGTGATGGAGGGCTGGCTCAACCTGCGGGTTGCGCCGGTGGCGGAATGGGATGCGGTGATCTGCACCTCGAACGCGGTGCAGGCCAGCGTGCGCTATCAGCTGGATCTGATCGACACGCATCTGAAACGGCAGTTGAACGCCACGCTGCGCCCGCGCCCCTTGCTGCCGGTGATCCCGCTTGGAATCCACTGCGATGATTTCACGCCCGACCCGGCGGCGGGCAAGGCGCTGCGCGCCCGGCTTGGCGCGGCCGAGGGGGATGTGGTCTTTACCACCATCGCCCGGCTGACCCCGCATGAAAAGTTCGATCCCCTGCCGATCTATCTTGCCATGCAGGCGGCGCAGAAGAAGCTTGGGCCAGGGCAAAAGCTGCATGTCGCCTTTTGCGGGGTGTTTCGCGAGGACTATTCGCGCCGGGTCTTTGAAGAGGGCGCGCGGCGTCTGATGCCGGATGTGGGCTTTGCGCTTCTTGACGGGGCGGATGCAGCCGAGCGCAAAGCGGTACTGTCGGGGGCGGATGTGTTCATGTTCCTGATCGACAATATTCAGGAAACCTTTGGCCTCGCCCCCATCGAAGGCATGGCGGCGGGGCTGCCGCTGCTGGTGTCGGATTGGGACGGAATGAAGGACACGGTGACGCCCGATGTCGGCTTTCGCGTCACCTCTCGCACGCTGCCCGGTCCGCATCTGGCGCAAGAGGCGCTGCGCTATCAGGGCGGCTATGACAGCTATGTGCAGTATTGCTCGCTCGCCTCGGCGATGACCGAGATCGACATGGGCGAATTGACGGCGCGGATCCTCGATCTGGCGCAGAACCCCGGTTTGCGGCGCAAGATGGGGGCGGCTGCACAGGTGCGGGCGCGGTCGGTTTATGATTGGGCGCAGATCATCCCGCAGATGCAGGCGCTTTGGGCCGAACAAGAGGCGCGGCGCACCGCCGCCGAGGCGCGCCCGGCGCGCTATGCTGCCGATGCCTTGCCGATTGCCCCGTCGCCCACCGGGCTGTTCGGCAGCTATCCAACCGCCTTTGCCGGCTTTGCCGAGGTCCGGCTGGTCGCGCGGGACCTCACCGGGCGGCCTGGCCCGGCCGAAACGCTGGACCTGCGCGACTATGCCGGGGTCAAGCGGGTCTTTGCGCCCAAGGCGCAGGTGCTGGCGGTGTTTCAGGCCATTGAGGGGGCGGGCGCGCAGGGCGCGCAGGTCGAGACACTGGCCAAGGGGCTGGGGGCGCCGCCGCATGTGATCGAGCGCATTGCGATGTGGCTTTTGAAATACGATTTCATCCGTCGGATCTGACAGATGGGGGTTTCACACCCCCAAGCGGCTTTGGCCCGGGGCCACAGCCGCTTCCCCCGTGGGGTATTTCGGCCAAGATGAACAGGGGGGCAGCCGGACCCGGGATGCCCTACTGCTCGGATGGGTTCATTCCTTGAAGAACCGGCTGTCCTTGATCTGATCCCAGGCCCAGACCACCTCTTGCAGCCGTTCCTCGTCGCGCCGATCGCCCCCGTTCATGTCGGGGTGCAGATCCTTGACCAGGGCCTTGTAGGACTTGCGGATTTCCGACTTGGTCCAGGTGTCGCGCGCGTCAAGGATTTCCAGCGCCTTGCGTTCGGTGGGCGGCAGTTTGCGGGTGGCGGTCGAGACCACCTTGCCCGGGTTCTGCGTTGCCTTTTCGCCCAAGAGCTGCATCGGGTCATTGACCCCAAGCCGCGCCCAGGCCCGGCCATCATCCTTTTTCGAGAAGGGGCGGGTTTCGCGCTCCCAGAGCCGGTCCTTCTCGAGAAGCTTCTGGAATTCCTCATCGGTGGCGGTGCCGAAGAAATTCCAGCGCAGGTTGTATTCGCGCACATGATCGCGGCAGAACCAGAAGAACTCGTCCAGATGGTCGGGCGATTTCGGGGCGCGATAGGCGCCCTTTTCCTTGCAATCGGGGTAATCACGGGCGCGCTGCGAGGTCTCAAACGCACCCGACATGCCACCGCGCCGGATCGTCTTGCGCTTTGCCTTGTCGGAGGAGACCCGCAGGTCAAATTCGAACGGGGGTTTTACCATGCGTCTTCGGCCTTTCCGACTCGGGGCCATGAGTTTAGGGATTTGTGAGCCAAGGTGAAGAGGGTCCGATGTCGATCGAAGGGGAAATCCGGAATAGATTGCACGCGGCGTTTCAGCCCAGCCGTCTGGAGGTGGTGAACGAAAGCCACAAGCATGCCGGACATGCGGGCGATGACGGGACGGGGGAAAGCCACTTTGCCGTTCTGATCCGCGCCGATGCCTTGGCCGCGCTGGGGCGCGTGGCACGGCATCGCGCGGTGCACAAGGCGCTGGGCGATCTGACGCGGCGGGTGCATGCCATGGCCATCGACGCAGGCTGAACGGGCCAAGCGCCGCCCGGGCGCATGCCACGACGAGAAGCGCGGCGCGCGCCCGAGGAGGGGGGATCAGCCCGCCTTGGCCAGAAGGCGGTAATGGTGCAGCAGCGGTTCGGTATAGCCCGAGGGCTGCGCGCGCCCCTTGAACACCAGATCGCAGGCCGCCTGAAAGGCGATGCCCTGAAACCCTGGCGCCATCGGACGATAGGCCGGGTCGCCTGCATTCTGGCGGTCGACCACGGCGGCCATCTTCTTCATCGCCTCCATGACGCGGGCCTCGGACACGATGCCGTGGTGCATCCAGTTGGCGATGTGCTGGGCCGAGATGCGGCAGGTGGCGCGGTCCTCCATCAGGCCCACATCGTTGATGTCGGGAACCTTTGAGCAGCCCACCCCCTGATCGATCCAGCGCACGACATAGCCAAGGATGCCTTGGGCGTTGTTTTCGACCTCGCGGATCACCTGATCGTCGCTCCAGCGGCGATAGGTGGCAAGCGGGATGTCCAGCACGGCATCGACATGGGCGCGCCGCCCGCCCTTGGCGAGTTTGGCCTGCACCGCCATGACGTCGATCTTGTGGTAATGCAGCGCATGCAGAGTCGCGGCGGTGGGCGAGGGGACCCAGGCGCAATTGGCGCCTGCCTTGGGATGTTCGATCTTCTGTTCCAGCATGGCCGCCATCAGGTCGGGCATGGCCCACATGCCCTTGCCGATCTGGGCGCGGCCGGACAGGCCACATTCCAGGCCGATATCGACGTTCAACACCTCATAGGCGCCGATCCAGCCCTTGCGCTTGATGAAATCCTTGCGGCTGAAGGGGCCGGCTTCCATCGAGGTGTGGATTTCATCCCCGGTGCGGTCCAGAAACCCGGTGTTGATGAAGGCCACGCGCGATTTGGCGGCACGGATACATTCCTTGAGGTTCACCGAGGTGCGGCGTTCCTCGTCCATGATGCCGAGTTTCACCGTATGGCGCGGCAGGCCCAAAACGTCTTCGACCCGGTCAAAGGTTTCAGCAGCAAAAGCCACTTCTTCGGGCCCGTGCATCTTGGGCTTGACGACATAGACCGAGCCTTGGGTCGAATTGCGCAGACCGGCCGTCTTGCGCAGGTCATGGCAGGCAATCAGCGTGGTCAGCATCGCATCCATCAGCCCCTCGGGCACCTCGGACCCGTCGGGCAAGAGGATGGCCGGGTTGGTCATCAGGTGGCCGACATTGCGCACCCACAAAAGCGCACGGCCCTTGATGGAAAGCGGCTTGCCATCCGGGGCGGTATAGCTGCGGTCGGGGTTCAGCCGGCGTTCAAGCGGCTTGCCGCCCTTGACGAAGGTCTCGGTCAGGTCGCCGCGCATCAGCCCCAGCCAGTTGCCATAGGCTTGCACCTTGTCTGCGGCATCCACGCAGGCGACCGAATCTTCGCAATCCATGATCGCCGACATCGCGCTCTCGATCTGCACATCGGCCAGAAGCGCCTGATCGCGGCCCCCGATGAAATGGGCGCGGTCAAAGACAAGTTCGACGTGCAGGCCATTGTTTTTCAACAAGATCGCATCGGGTGCCTTCGGGTTGCCCTTGTAGCCGACGAATTTGACCGGATGGACCAGTGGCATGTCATCGACCAAAAGCACGCCGTCCTTGACGATGTAGCGGCGGGCATCGGCGTGGCTGGTGCCGTCGATCGGGAAGGCCTCGTCCAGAAACACCCGCGCCCGGGCAATGACACGGGCGCCGCGGCCGCGCTCATAACCGCCTGCCGGGGGGGCAGAGCCCATGGCATCGGTGCCGTAAAGGCAATCGTAAAGGCTGCCCCAGCGGGCATTGGCGGCATTCAGCGCATAGCGCGCATTGGTGACCGGGACCACCAGTTGCGGGCCGGGGACCAAGGCGATCTCGGGGTCGACATGGGCGGTGTCGATCTGGAAATCGGGGCCTTCGGGCAGAAGGTAGCCGATTTCGGTCAGAAAGGCCTTGTAGGCCTCGTGATCATGGACTTGGCCCCGCCGTTCCCGGTGCCAGGCGTCGATCCGGGCCTGAAGCTCGTCGCGCTTGACCAGAAGGGCGCGGTTTTTCGGCGCAAGATCGGCAATAAGGGCCGCAAATCCCGACCAGAAGGCGTTCCGGTCAACCCCGGTGCCGGGCAAGGCGTGATCGTTGACAAAGGCGGCCAAGGCGCTGTCCACCTGCAAGCCGTTGATCTGGGTTCGCGCGGTCATGCTCTCTCCTGCGATTGCTTGGCGGTAACCTAGAGCGGGCGGCGGCGCGGGGCAATTGCGGGGCCACAAGGATTTTCGCGGCTTTGCGACAAGCAGTTTCGGGGTGCGGGCGAAAATCACCCGGTTTGCTGCGCCCCAGCCCCTTTCGCTGCGCGGGGCTTTTCCTTGCGGCAGCGGTCCGAGCAATATTTCACCTCGTCCCAGACCTTGGCCCAGGCCTTGCGCCAGACCATCGGGCGGCCGCAGGCCTGACAGGTCTTTACGGGCAAGTCGGATTTGCGGCGCATCTTCACAGCTCGAAACTCAATTGGGCGCTTGGCCGCGCCTTGCCCCCGCCACGCGCGGGCGAAAAGCGGCGCGCACTGCGGCTGGCGTGGCGGTCGGCAATGGCGCTGGCTTCGTCCTTGTGACCCGGCGCGCGGCGCAAGGCCCAGACCGCGTCGCGCGCGGCCCGCTGGGCGGCGGCCGGGTCGATGATCGGTTCGGGGTAACGCCGGCCGGCCAGTGTCGCAAAGCCCGGCCATTTCCAAGGTTCCTGCAAGAAAGCATCGGGAACCGATGCCAGTTCCGGAAGCCAGCGCCGGGTGAACACGCCCTTTGGGTCCTGCTCCAGCCCCTGTTTCACCGGGTTGTAGATGCGCGGTGTGTTGATGGCGGTGACACCCGACTGCATCTGCACCTGCGGCCAGTGGATGCCGGGCTCGTAATCGGCGAAAAGCCGCGCCAGCACCGGCCCCGTCGCCCGCCAATCCAGCCAAAGATGATAGGACGCCGTTGCCATCACCATGGCCCGCATCCGGAAATTCAGCCAGCCCGTCGCCACCAGATAGCGCATGCAGGCATCGAGAAACGGCAAGCCGGTTTCGCCCGATGCCCAGGCGGCAAGGCGGCTGGCATCGGGAATGCGCGGGCGCAGGGCTTCGGCCGCCTGCGACAGGCAATCGGTTTCAATTGTTGGCTGATCCTCCAGCTTTTGCATGAAATGGTCGCGCCAGGCCAGACGGCTTTGGAAACTCGACAGCGCGCCGCCCCATTGCCCGCCCGGCCGCGTGGCCTGACGCGCGGCGGTGGCCTGCACCGCCTCGCGGATTGACAGCGTGCCAAAGGCGAAATGGGGTGAAAGCCGCGAACAGGCGCGCTCGCCCGTCACGGGTGAGGACATGGCAACACGATATCTCTCGCCGCGCTGCGACAGAAAACTGTCCAACAGGCCCAACCCCTCATCGCGGCCGCCACGCTGGCGGTGGGGACAGCGATCCTCGGCCAGGCGCAGGGCGCGGGCGGTGGGGATCGGCCCGGCCTCGACCCCGTCAACCCCGCGCAGCCCCTGCGGCAAAGGCAGCACCGGCCCGGCCATGAAGCCATCACGCCGCGCCTGCCAGCCATCGCGGCGGGGCAGGCGGCGGATCACGCCGGATTGCGGCACCTCGATCCAGTCTATCCCCTGATGCCGCGCCCAGGCCGCGACGCGCCGGTCGCGCTCAAAGCTCCACAGATTGCCGGTTTCTTCATGGCTGATGATGCGGCAGATGCCATGGCGGGCGCAAAGCCGGGCCAGCACCTCGACCGCATCGCCCGTCCGGACCGCCAAAGTCAGGCCCAAGGCGGCACTGTCGGCGCGCAAGGCTTGCAGACTTTCGGCGATAAAGCCCCAGTGCCGGGCCGACGCATCATGCTGCGCCCAAAGCTCGGGCTCGACGATATAGACCGGCAAGACCGGGCCCAGCCCCGCCGCCAAGGTCAGCGCCGGGTGGTCATGCAGGCGCAGATCGCGCTTGAGCCAGAGAAGAACATTCATGGAACATTTATCTAGCCTTTGCGCCAGATTCGTAAAGCCCCCCAGCGCAGCTTCTGCCGCTTTGGGCCCTTGCAACTGCCCCCCCATCGCCTAGCTTGGCATCAAAGGAGTGTCCCCCCATGTCCGCCCCCATATCTGCCCAGCCAGCCGCCGATCCCCGTACCGTCTATCTGGCCGATTACCAGCCCTATCCCTTTGTTCTGGATCAGGTTCATCTGACCTTTCGCCTTGCCCCTCGGGCCACCCGTGTGCTGGCGCGGCTTGCCTTCGCGCCCAATCCGGCGCGGCCGGGGCGGCATGACCTGCGGCTTCATGGTGAAAGGCTTGTGCTGATCTCGGCCCGGCTCGACGGGCAACCTGTAACGCCCGCCCTTGATGCCGAGGGGATGACGATTGCCGCCGCCGATCTGCCAAATGGCGCCTTTGTTCTGGAAACCGAGGTGGAGATCAGCCCGGAAACCAATACCGCCCTTGAAGGGCTTTACATGTCGAAGGGCATGTATTGCACCCAATGCGAGGCCGAGGGTTTCCGCAAGATCACCTATTACCCTGACCGTCCCGACGTGATGGCGCGGTTCAAGGTTCGCGTTGAATCCGATCTGCCCGTCCTGTTGTCGAACGGCAATCCGGTCGGGCAGGGGCAGGCTTGGGCCGAATGGGACGATCCTTGGCCGAAACCAGCCTATCTTTTCGCGCTGGTGGCGGGTGATCTGATCGCCCATCCCGGCGAATTCATCACCCGTTCGGGCCGCAAGGTGGCCCTGAACATCTGGGTTCGCCCTGGGGATGAGGACCGCTGCGCCTGGGGGATGCAGGCGCTGAAGGCGTCGATGACATGGGATGAGGATGTCTATGGTCGTGAATACGACTTGAACATTTTCAACATTGTGGCCGTGGATGACTTCAATATGGGCGCGATGGAGAACAAGGGGTTGAACATTTTCAACTCCAAGGTGGTTCTGGCCAGCCCTGACACCGCGACCGACGATGACTTTGCCCGCATCGAGGCGATCATCGCGCATGAGTATTTCCACAACTGGACGGGCAACCGCATCACCTGCCGCGACTGGTTCCAGCTGTGCCTGAAAGAAGGGCTGACGGTGTTCCGCGATCAGCAGTTTTCGGGGGACATGCGGTCTCATGCCGTCAAGCGGATCGAAGATGTGCTGATGCTGCGCGCCCGCCAGTTCCGCGAGGATCAGGGGCCTTTGGCCCATGCGGTGCGACCCGAAAGCTTTGTCGAGATCAACAATTTCTACACCGCCACCATCTATGAAAAAGGTGCCGAGATCATCGGCATGTTGAAACGTCTGGTGGGCGATGCCGACTATGCCCGCGCGCTGGATCTGTATTTCCAGCGCCATGACGGGCAGGCGGCCACCATCGAGGACTGGCTCAAGGTGTTTGAGGACACCACCGGCCGCGATCTGACCCAGTTCAAGCGCTGGTATTCCGAGGCGGGCACGCCGCGCCTTGGCGTGCATGAGGCTTGGGCGGCGGGCAGCAAGGGGGGCACCTATACGCTGACCTTTACCCAAGTGAACCCGCCCACGCCGGGGCAGCCGGACAAGGGGGCCAAGGTCATTCCCATCGCTGTGGGGCTTTTGAACCCAAATGGCGATGAAGTGGTGCCGACCACGGTGTTGGAGATGACAAAGCCCGTGCAGAGTTTCGCCTTCGAAGGCTTGTCCGCCCGCCCGATCCCGTCGATCCTGCGCGGGTTTTCCGCGCCTGTCGTGCTAGAGCGCGAGGTTCCCCAATCCGAACGCGCCTTCCTTCTGGCCCATGACACTGATCCCTTCAACCGCTGGGAAGCGGGCCGCGCGCTGGCCAAGGACGTGCTGGCCCGCATGGTGACAACAGGGGCGAAACCCGCGTCCGACCTCTTGGAGGGCATGGCGCGACTGGCCTTTGACGACAGCCTTGATCCGGCCTTCCGCGCGCTGGCGCTGCGCCTGCCGTCCGATGACGACATGGCGGCCACCCTGCACGCCGCAGGCCATGTGCCCGACCCCGCCCGCATCCATTCCGCCCGTCGCACGCTGGGCTTGGCCTTGGCTGAAACCCTGGCGCCGGGGCTGGAAAAACTGGAAGCCGCCTGCCGGACCGAGGGCGCCTTCTCGGCCGAGGCCGGTCCTGCGGGCAAGCGCGCGCTGCGGCTGGCGGCCTTGTCCTTCCTGACGCGGCTTGACGGTGGCAGGGCGGCCAAAGCGGCCTTTGCACAGGCGTCTAACATGACCGAAAGCTTTGGCGCGCTGGCGATCCTTTTGGAAAACGGCCATGGTGTTCAAGAGCTTGCGGCCTTTGGTTCACGTTGGGCCGGTGACCGGCTGGTGATGGACAAATGGTTTGCCGTGCAGGTCGCCATGGCCGCGCCGCACGCAGCCGCCGACACGGTGGACAGCCTGACCCGGCGGCCTGACTTCGACATGAAGAACCCCAATCGCTTTCGCGCCGTCCTTGGGGCCTTGTCAGCCAACCATGCAGGCTTCCACCACGAAAGCGGGGCGGGCTATCGCAGGCTGGCCGATTGGCTGATCCGGCTTGACCCGCTCAATCCGCAGACCGCCGCGCGCATGTCGACCGCCTTTGAAACCTGGCCGCGCTATGACGCCGACCGGCAGGGGATGATCCGCGCCGAACTGGCGCGGATCCTTGCCACGCCCGGCCTAAGCCGCGATCTGTCGGAGATGGCCGGGCGGATGCTGCAGGCCTAAGCTGCGCCTTTGCACAACGTCCCAAGGCCAGGGGCCGTGCGACAGGCAAGCCCCTACTGGCAATAGCTTTGCGCCGAGGTCCAGGCCGCCATTTCGCGGCGCTTGTCGCCTTTGCGCAGCGGCATCCAGTCGCGGCCAATGCCCCGGTTGCCCTTGCCCGCCACCTGCCCGTCGCGGGCAACGTGATAAGAGATCATCTCGACCGCACATTCCAGATTGGCCGCACCATCCTTGAGCGTGGCGGCTTTGGTGGCCGAACAGCCATAATTCCGCGCCGACCGTGGCGAGATCTGCATCAGCCCGATATAGCGCCCCCCCGCGCCGGATGCGGCGGGGTTCCAGGTGCTTTCATACTTCGCAACAGCCGACATCAGCGCGACCCAGAAGGCGCGACGCTCGGCCAGGGAATTCTCCTCATATCCCGGGCACCAGGCCTGAATGTCGGCGGGAACCTTCGCGGCCAGCACGGCATCCTTGGCGGCAACGGC
>JACCDH011473153.1_pt1 | contig 12797 bp, 15 predicted proteins | sample 7442481 | NCBI WGS metagenome assembly JACCDH01 (sample SAMN15323433, study PRJNA562643) | freshwater metagenome | isolation source: river surface water | place: USA:Blue River Watershed | collected 2017-08-15
AATGAGCTATCTGACCATCTTCTCATCCTGTTCCGTGTATCATGACAAATACAAAGTCAATGTTATGATAATCTTTCAGGAAGTTTTCTTTTTGAGATGGAAAGTCATAGAGCGTAGCAGTATGTTCTAGTATATGACAAGCTTCGTAGACGGTTTGAGCAGAGCGGAGAGAGATTTCTCTTTCACTATTTGTCCGTCAGGTGATTATAGCAATGTTCAAAATATCTATTCGTTAATAATTAAATACAAATACTTTATAAGAGAATAAACAATTTTTGCAAATAAAAAAACACCCTGTAAAGTTCCTTACAGAATGTTTTTATGGGTCCAGGGGGATTCGAACCCCCGACCAGTGGCTTAAAAGGCCATTGCTCTACCGACTGAGCTATAGACCCATAGTATGCTGAAATTATATTCAGCACATATATGGATAAGAAGATTAGATAGTGAAACCTCTCATTTTTTTGTAAGCTTTTGCAGAGATCTTTACAGGTACTTTCACACCATCACCGAGATCAATTTTTACCTTAAGAAGGTTTACCTTGAATTGTCTCTTTGTTTGTCTCAATGAGTGAGATCTCTTTGCTCCGGCACTTGTTTTCTTACCAGTAAACATACATACTCTAGCCATTATTTGCAAGTGATAATTAATAAAAAGTGGTGAATTATAATAAATTTATGATATATGATTATGCACTAGCTTCAGTAGTAGCATCATCTGTGTCATTTGCATTATGAAGATCAATTACTGTTACTACAGCTTGAGATGGGTCATTATCGATTTTTACTCAAGCAGGTGCTTTGATGTCTTTGATGAAGATCACGTCGTGAGCAGTCTCTAATACGCTAAGATCAATCTCGATATGTTTTGGAAGTTTAGTAGGATCTGCGAATACATGTACAGAACTTAATAATTCTTCAACTCTACCTAATTTATTCTTCTCAGCTGGAGATTCTCCTACAAATTTAAGTTCTACTTCTGCGTGTACTGCTTCTCCTTTTTTAACTCATAGGAAGTCTACGTGAGAAAGCATAGTAGTCACAGGATGAACTGAGATTTCGTGAATAAGAACCAATTCATTGATACCGTCTCCTGTAATCTCGATAGGAAGAGATTTACCAGCTTCTTTATAAAGCTTAAGAAAACTATTTTTATCAAAGAAGATATTGATAGGATTAGAAAGATGTTTACCATAGATTACAGCAGGTATTTGATTCTTTATTCTGTATGCGTTGACTTGTTTACCAACAACAGTACGAAGAGTAGCTTGCAATTTCATGAAAATAATATTTGAAAGTATAAAGATTATAAGATAATGAATAATAATTATTCGTTAGTAGTAGTTTCAGTATCTACATCTACAGCTTCTACAGATACAGTATCTAGATTTTCATCGATAAGTACAGCAGGCACTTCGACTTCTTCTGTAGTAGGCATGATTTGAAGAGTAAGAAGATCCATATTTCTTCTATCAGAAGTTATGATACTTTTTAATCTTGCTGATTTACCTACTTTGTCTCTTAAGAAATATATCTTAGATTTTCTTACTTTGAATTCATCAAGAAGTACAATTTTAGAAAACTTTTCAAAACATAATGGATAGATCTTTTCAATCACAACACCAGATGTCACACCTCTTACAAGAAATGTTCCATTAGGATGACTTGCGTTTTTTACTCCATATACGAGACACTTAAATTTCCAGTTTCTTTTGTTGTCTCCTTCTCCAATTGTTTCATGGATTTCTAATAATTGTCCAGTTTTGACTTGGATAGTCTTCATACCGAAACTGTTATATACTGCTTGTAATCTAGAAAAGTTCATTGATAAATAGGAGAGAATAAATAATAAAGATAGTAGCTATCTTTTTACATAGATGAAATATTATATCTGTATTGAAAATTATTCAGCGATCTTTTTAGAAGATGGTGTTTTAGAGCTAGTAACTTTAGCTTTCCATTTTCTTTGTTGGTCAATATTTCTTCTCATTTCCATAAGAATTACTTTTTCAACTCTTACGCGAGCTTTGTTAAGTTTATTTTTTGCTCATGTTTTTAATCTTGTCATGAAGAGTAGGTGAATAATAAATTAAAGAAAGAAATTATGATGATTTTTTAGTAGTAGGTTTTTTAGCAGCAGTTTCCTTTTTTGCTACAGGTTTTTTAGCAGCAGGTGCTTTTTTAGTGGCAGTAGCAGGTTTCTTAGCCACAACTTCTTTCTTAGCAACAGGCGCTTTCGCTTCTACTGTTTTTTTAGCAGCAGGTTTTTTAGCAACAGGCGCATCAGATACTATGATATTACTTTTTTTAGGTAATACATCTCTTTTTTTAGAGATAGATACATTGTGACCTTTCTTTTGTACAAATACAAGGTTTGAACTAAGAGTAGTAGATAATGCTGATAATCATTTGTGATCAAGAGCACTTGTTACTTGAGCTAATGTGATACCATAACTTTTGATTTTAGCTTGTGCTTTGTTAAGAGCATTTGCAATAAGTTTTGTCATACCTTCTTTTTCTAATCTTTTGATAAGAGTGATAGTATGATCGATAAGGTTTTTATATTTCTTTTGAGATTTATCTCTTTTTATATTTTGGTTATAAAAGAACCTTTTTCGACCTGATTGGGATGGCTTTGGCATTGGTAATAGAAATTATAAATTATAAAGTTATTAATAGTGTAATTGAGATAGAAAATACTATTTAACGTATTTAGCCATATATGCAAATGCTTTGTTTGCTTCAGCCATTCTGTGTACATCTTCTTTCTTTTTAACAGCTGTACCTTGTTCGCTATATGCGGAAAGAAGTTCTTCAGAAAGCTTTTTTGACATAGGTTTTCCTTTTTTGCTTCTTGCAGCATCAAGAATCCATTTACATGCAAAATATACTTTTCTGTTTGCTTTTACTTCTACTGGTACTTGATAGACAGAACCACCAACTCTTTTAGATTTTACCATGATAGAAGGTGCAGAATTTTCAATAGCAGTAAATAACACTCCATGTGGATTCATATGTCCAGCTGCTTTGATTTCGTTCATTGTGTCAGCAAATACTTTTCTTGCTGTAGTTTTTTTACCATCTTTCATAAGATAGTTGATGAATTTTTCTATTTTATGATCAGCAAGAACAAGTGCTCATGATTTTGGTTTTTTAAATCACATTATTATTGATTCAGTAAGATTAAAAGAAATTTATATAACTGATAATATTATTTATTTAGCTGCTTTAGGTCTTTTTGTTCCATAAAGAGATCTTCATTGTCTTCTAGCGTCTACAGGATTTGAATCGTACTTACCTCTTACAAGATGATATTTCACTCCTGGGAGATCTTTTACTCTACCACCTTTTACTAGTACAACTGAGTGTTCTTGTAAAGTATGTTTTTCACCTGGAATATATACTCGAGCTTCAGCACCATTAGACATTCTTACTCTTGCAACTTTTCTTTGCGCAGAGTTAGGTTTCTTAGGAGTCATGATAGTTACTTTTAGACATACTCATCTTTTGAATGGTGATGCTATTTGTACTTTTTTGTTATGATTTAATCTGTTAAGAGAAAATTGCATAGCTGGAGCTTTAGACTTATAGATTCTTTTTGCTCTAGGTTTTTTTACAAGTTGTTGGATAGTAGGCATAAAAAGTTGAAAGTTAACAGTTAAAATTAACGGTTGTTTGAAGTCAATGTCTTACAATATACGAAAAAAAAGGCTCAATGCAAGATTATTTTAATCTTTTTTGATTTGGTAGTGTGGAATTTTCTTCAAATCAGCTCTGATAAATGCTTCCCAAAATCAAGCGATTGGTTTTGCTTGAACAATACTATGTTTTGAACTTTCTCTTTTTGTAAATATAGTTTCAGAAAGGTTTTTCTGTAGATGTAGTTTTGTGGTTTGATATATTGTTAGAATAGTTCGTTTTGTATAACTCGATTTTTTAATATATTATTTAAAATCTTCTCTCAGGACTGAGTTCGTTGTGATCATGGTGTGATAATCAGTAGCTGTACGTTTTCCACTGTCAGAGATCATTTTTCATTTGTTACATAATGTTTTACATAAGGTATCTTATGGGCGCTGATGATGGCTTGAGATTTTATCAATGCTTGCAGAGTATGTTTTATTATTCTATTTGAGCTGCTGGTTTGTATAACGATAGAGTGGCTCATACTATTTGATTATGTGTTATGATATATAAAAAGTCTTGAAAAGAATAATATGATTTGTTATAATCGTTGGGCATTATAAGTGCAAGTCTTTTTAATTTATTAATTACTCGTAACTATTATGAATCTTACTCAAAAGATAACTACTCTGGCTTTATTGGTATCTGGTGTGCTTATCGTGTCAGGATGTACAGGATGATCTGCAGACACTGCAAAAACCGTATCATTAGCTGAATGTCTTACTGCAAAATGAGCTACTATGTATGGTACTAATCGATGCTCTCACTGTCAAAACCAAAAAGAATTGTTTGGATATGAAGCATTTGCAAAAATTAATTTTGTAGATTGTGATAAAAATAAAAATGCCTGTGGTTTAGCTGGAGTACAAGGATATCCAACCTGGGTATTTGCTGATGGATCAAAACTCGAAGGAACACAAAATTTCGATGCGCTTGCTGCGAAAGCATGATGTAGTGTAGATGGATCTATTGTCGTGACTGATCAAGTAGAAGATGTTGCTCCTGCTACGATAACTACAGGTACTGATGATCAAATGCTACCAGAGACACAAGAAACTGCTACATGATCTATAGCTACAGGTAACTAACATTTCATAAATTAATCAATCTTTTATAAAATCTGTGATAGTGTTGTTGTGCTATGCAGATTTTTATTATATCATCTTTTTAAAAAGATGGTGGTTTGGTCAATATAAGATGACCGAGATTTTTGTGTTTTATGTATGTTTAGATATGATTGGTATGGAGATTTATAATGATACATGACTATAGGTATATGTCGAAAGAAATGCTTTCTAGAGAAGAGTTTGTTAAAGAATTAACTAATAACGAGAAGATATCGTCGTTTAGATCTTTTTTGGAAAGTACACAAATTAAACATAATCTTTCAACAAGAACAAATGAAGAATTGGTGAATAATTTAGCAGATATAATGTATCTGCCACTGTCTCCAGTTAAATTAAGCTCTTATACAGGTTTGCATGATCTTTTGAATAATGTTTGATTATGAATAAGTCTGATGAATATGATTAAAGATATTTCTGATTCTGCTTTTTCTGTTGTGCAAAAATTTAGAGAAACTAATAAGAACTTATTAGATAAAGTTATTCAAGATAATACATCAAAATTGTTATTTGATGTTTTTGTTGTTATAGATGAGTCACAAGTTCCAGTTAATGAAGCATTAAATCAATTAAATACTGGTTTGTCTAGTCAATTACCCCAAGTTGTAGAGAATAATATTATTACAACTGATACAATAAATATGAAAGAAGTTATTGAGAAACCTACACAAATAATTGTTGAGGATTTGTCTACTGAAGGAATTGTTGATGACAGGATCAATAAAAAACAAATTAAAAACCTCAATAAGAGAGATATTAAAGAATTTATTTGAAAGGGAGAATATTTACAGCAGTTTTTATTACAAATAAATGATAAGTTTAATGTCTGAGATAAAGAATTGTTAAATGATGTAATCAATGACCTTATAGATACTATTTTTCACCGAAATGTGAAAAAAATATGGAATGCTTGAACAGAAGATAATTCGTCTAAAAATTGAGAGTACATTCAAGGCATTCAAAATGTTTGGAAAGAAATTATTAACCCAGACAAACCATCAGATTTATGGAATTCATTATCTGCTCAGTATCCTGATATAGTGCCTCTGATAAATTGGTTTATATGATTACAAATTAATGATATATGATTATTCGCACAAGACGGGAAAAAATCTAAAAAAACTCTTTATGATATTTTTTTGCTACCGATAATTTTAGAGAAGCCAACTCTATTTGATAATACGAATACTTCTCTTACTGTTGAAGTATTAGAAAAATTAAGAGAATCTTTTAAGGAGAATCTACTTCAATCCTTTCATCATTATATTAATGATAAACATAAATTCAATTTGTCTTTGTCAGAAGTAGAAGATCGAGTAGCTGATGATGCGAAACAACCTGACTTGATTAAAAAATGAGGCCCAAGTCTTTGTTCAACAGTGAATCTTATGCAAAGTTGTTTACATACTCTAGAAATATCTACAGCACTGCCCAACCATAAAGATCGCGGAGGATTAACATTAATAATGTCTATATTAGTTAATCCTGATTGATTTGAACGTTGTCAAGAGAGTATGTTTGCTCTTGTGGATACGGATTTGATGAAGATATATAGGACGAAGCAAAGGAAATATTTCTTAGAAAATCACAATATTGCAATCTCTATGAAAATTGTGAATAGAAAAAAGAAGATTGATAGTGTTCAACTCATTAATAATCCTGTTCCTATTATTAATACAACAAATAATTTACCTATTGCTAATAAATCTAACACATTATCCTATTATGAAAAGATTAGAAAACGATGAATATGAAGAATATCGTCGCACTATATATTAACAGATTTAGATTATGAAAAGAAATTCTTAGAGTTTATTTCTCGTTGAATTTATGGACACTCTAAATTGCGATGTCGTACAATGCGTTGAGACTTGACGCTTTTGTATGCTGCTCTAAATAAAGAAGTTGCTAAGATACCTAATCTTATGATAGCTAATGTTTCTAGTAATGATATTTCAAAAATATATGTAGCTAGTAAAAAATACCATGACAATATGTTGTCTGCAGATAGTAAAGATAGAGATATAGCAGAAAAATTCTTTAAAGATGTAGATGTGTTAGTTATAACAGACGCAGAGTATTTTCTTTCTGGTAAAGCAAAAGGAACGAGAGAATATCTTATCGATCAATTTAAAGGCACGGTGATTTTTGTATCTAATGAGTCTCATCAGTCTCTTCTGCCAGAGTTATGTAATCTAATACAAAAGGTTGCCTTAAATGCTATTGATGTACCTCCGGTAGACAAAAAATCTGCACTAAAGATGTTTGATTCTGCACTTAAAGAATATAATAGTGAGATGCCTATGTTTAAGGCTGATGTTGATATACCATCCTGATTTAAAAAAATCTTGGTTTCTTTTTTGCCAGTCAGCGTAGCAAAATATAAAGAAGTAATAGGTTGAATAGCTCTTCGTGCTCATCCGATAGAAACTCAAGAAGAGCAATTGGTTGTTGTTGCTAACTTTTTAAATGCTTTAATGAAACCAGTTTTCACATTTGATGAGGTTGCTGCTTTGGTCGAAAATGCAATTTTGCTTGGAGATGAGTCTCGTAGGAACGATTTTAAAGAAGCTTTCCCACAATACCTTTATGCTGTCATGAAAGATAGAAAAAACACCTACTCTACATTTCCTCTATATTATTGAACAGATGCGATACTCACAAAACTTATCAAAGATAAATATCATGTTAGAACGATTGATACATCTGCTTTGGATAAACATAAAGAAGAAGATATACAAATTGTGATTGAAGATGCTATTAAGGATAAAGTAAAAAAGGCTATGGAATTATAAATACTTGTTTAACAATTTAGTTTCAATAAAAAATGTAACATCTGCGCAAATTCCTCATTGCGTATCCTCCAAGCAATGGGTATGTTTTTATAAATGATAATATAGACAGTCTCTCAAAATACGAAACAATTAAGAGCACTGTTTCCTGCAGGAAGATCTGTAATGTCAGAGATTTTATTAGTCTGTAATAAAGACTCTAACATCATAATACCATTACCAAGATATGATTCTAATGTAATGTTTTTTTCTTGTAATTTTTGTAAAAATTTTGCTCAATAGTCACGAAAGGCATATGGACTGATGTTCTGTTTGTCGAGAGTGTTTGTTGCAAACATTTTGATGACGATATATCCGTTTTGTATAATATCATTATAAAGATCGTTGAAACATTGTTCGATACCTGTCTGTCCTTCATAAAAGCGCATAGCGGGTATGTGTTGTCCTGCTCATTCTCCTATATTTGCAAGTTCTGCTTGTGCTAGAGGAATAAGTTTTGCTGATTGATCTAATAGTTCTCTTTGCTGATCTATGAGGCGTTGCAAAACAGTATTGTCTGGTACAAAAAAATGTTTGACTCATCATTTGATAGTCTCTCCTAAAAGTCCACGTTTGGTCAGTACTTCACAACTTTTATAAATATTTGTCCTCTCTTGATTGATGATCTTGGCTATAGTGGATGCCGGTTTTGATCAATATTGATAGATAGTTGTGAAGATACGATACTGAGTATCAGTGAGTCATAGTTGCTGAAATAATGTCGCAAGATTGTTAAATTCCATCGGTGTAATATATAGGAAATATAAGAATTATATTATGTTATATTTTAGTTGTGAAAAGATCTATCACAATAAGTATACAAAAACTCTTGTAAAAGTCAAATAAAATTAGTATATACTCAATACTTTATTTACAAATTGAATCATGATAAAAAAATTATATGAATACGTTTCTACGCAAATACATGATCCTATTGTAGAATGGAAAACATGTGCTAGTTCATGAAAAGAGTTTGCAATATATCAGAGCGATGTGGATTTTTATGACAAGATCTCTCCTACTTTTGCTGGGCAAAAGTTTTCTATTCCAGTACCAACACTGTGTCCAGAAGAAAGAAAAAAGAGAAGACTATCCTTTCGTAATGAAAGAAAACTCTATAAAAGAAAATGTGATGCAACAGGAGAAGATATTATCTCTATGTATAGTCCTGACAAACCTTATAAAGTCTATGATAAAAAAGTCCGACGATCTGATAGTCGAGATCCTATGAGTTATGGTCAGGATTTTGATTTTTCAAAAAGTTTTGCTGAAAATTTTGATGCTTTGCGAAAGCAAGTACCACAGATGTCTTTATATGTAAAAACTAGTGAGAATTGTGATTATGTAAATAATGTAGGTGGCTCAAAAAGTTGTTATTTGCTTTTTGATAGTGATGATTGTGAAGACTGTTGTTATTCATCTATAATAAAAAATAGTACGAATGTCTATGATAGTATGCATATTTATTATTGTGAAAATGTTTTTAATAGTATTAACTGTACTGAATCATATAGTCTTATTAACTGTCAGGAATGTGATAGAAGTAAGTTTTTGGTTAATTGTATAAAATGTACAAATTGTGAATATTGCTATATGTCTTCAAATCTAGATAATAAAAAATATTACTTTAAAAACGTCGCTTATTCTAAAGAAGAATATCTGGCATTGTTACAACAAGAACAATATACTGATAATTATCCTGTATCGATCAATAGAACAACATATAAAGTAAATGACCAAGATGGTGTAGGTAATAATTTGTATGGCACAAAAAACTGCCACTTTTCTTATAATATAGGTTTTTCTGAAAATATGAGATATTGTGATCTAGTAACAGGAGCTACTGACTGTTATGATATCAGTTCTTTTGGGTGAGAGTTATCGTTGTCCTATAATAGTCTGAGTATATGAGCCAATGTAAATAAATGTTATATTTCTAGTGTTGTAACCTTATGAGCAAGCGATATCTATTATAGTCATACTATTATCGGTGGAAACAATCTGTTTGGTTGTGTTTGATTACGTAATCAGTCGTATTGTGTTTTGAATAAACAATATACGAAAGAGGAATATGAAAAACTTGTTGCAAAGATTATTGCTCATATGCAACAAACTTGAGAACGATGACAATTTTTTAATCCAAGTATATCACCATTTGGATATAATGAAACGGTTGCACAAGAATATTTTCCTTGTGCTAAAGAAGATGCACAAGCAGAATGATATCAATGGAATGATTATTTTTCTGATCCTATTATACCAAGTTCTATACAGACTATACAGTATAATAATTACACTCCAGAACAACGAACTGCACTAAAAGATACTGATGATATATTGAAACAATTATTTATATGTTCAGTCAGTGGAAGACCTTATCGTATTGTAAAAAAAGAATTAGAATATTATCGTAAGCATCATCTTCCTGTGCCATACAAACATCCTGATGTGAGACATGAAGAGAGATTCGCATTATTACCTCGTCAATGATTGTCTCTTGTACAATGTGATCATTGTAAAACTACTGCTATAAGTGTTCATGAACACGGTGATGATAATTCATTATACTGTGAAGAATGTTATAATCAAAAGATCTATTGATAATTATTTTACCGTCTGTTCAAGAAGAAAATGCATCGCCCATGCTAATTCAGGACTTTCAATCTTCAGTCAGATAGGTTGGTCTTTGTAAATAATGAGATAGAAGACCTTCCCGACGATAAAGATATTGATGGCATGATTACCAGCAGGAAGTTGACCAATACTGGTGAGCGATTCCAGATAGGTGATATGTTCCATCGTCAATGACCCATCAGCCAGATAACTTTGGATGGTGAGTTTTTTGTTGTTCATCGTCGTGAGAAAATCCTGAGAATAGCTTGCCAAGGTCTGATGAGAAAGCATTTGTGTCTCAAAGGTGTTGGTCCCAAAGAACTTGATCGTAATCAGTCACTGTCTGTCTATCTCATGCACGATATCTTGAAAAAGAGTTTTGATACCTGACTGCTGTTCGAAGAGTTGGAGTTTGGGAGTAGAAGTCTGAACTGAAGATGAAAGAGTCTCGAAAGTCGTTTGGAGATAGTTAAATTGTTCATCAAGAGAAGTATATTTTGCTTGATGTCTGAGAACATATTGTCTGAGGAGATCAAGAGATGGTATCCAAAAATGTTTCACACCTTTACTCATCGTCTCAGCAATAATACCTTCCGTTACGAATTTTTGTAATACCTTATAGGTATATACTCTCTCATATCCACAAACCGATGCGATCGTACTCGCTGGCTTCGATCAGAGTTTTCGAAGGGTTACAAAGATATCAGATTCTTTGTCATTAAATCAGAGTTGTGAGAAGTATTGAGCTATCTCTTGCATGGCAGAGTGTTGTAATAAAATTATTACAGTAATTATAGTTTTTCTGTTTACATTTGTCAAGAAAATAGCTATATACTCATTGTTTTATTTTACCTTCTGTAAATATCTATGATACAGTCGTCTGATCCTATCGCTCAAACAAAGATCTGTCCAGTATCTGGCAAAGAATTTTCGATCACACAATGAGATCTCGATTTTTATGATAAGATTTCTCCTACGTTTGCAGGTCAGAAATTTACAGTATCAACACCAACGTTGTGTCCAGATGAACGTCAAAGGAGAAGGATGAGTTTTCGTAATGAACGTCATCTCTATCGTCGTACCTGTGATGCTAGTGGAAAGCAGATAGTATCGATATATAAGCCAGATAATGGTTATAAGGTATATGATCAGAAAGTATGGTACAGTGATTCTCGAAATGCACTCGATTATGCTAAGGAATATGATTTTTCAAAGACATTTACAGAGAATTTTCTTTCGTTATCGTTACAAGTTCCGAGACCGAGTATGTACAATTTTTTTGCAGAAAACAGTGACTATTGTAATTGCGCGAGTTATCAAAAAGATTGCTACCTGACAAGCGCATCTACTTATAATGAAAAATGTATGTACTGTGCATATACTAATAACACTGTCTATAGTTTAGATACTTTTATGACTTTCGATTGTGAACACTCTTACTATACTATAGATTGTGAGAAATCATATAAACTAATTTATGCAAATAATTGTAGAAATTGTAGCGAGTCATATTTTATGACAAATTGCAATAACTGTAATAACTGTTTCGATTGTGATGGATTAGAAAATTCATCATATTGTTTTCAAAACCAACCATTACCTAAAGAAGATTATTATAAGAAAATTGAAAACATAAATTTACAAAACTATATTTCCTGACGAGAATCAAGAAATCAAATAGATACGATTCTATTTTCGGAAGATTGTACCGGTAATCATATAAGGTATAGCAAAAGATCTCAAAATTGTATTGATTCATGAAATCTTGAAGATTGTATAAATTGCACACGGTTTTTTGATGCAAAAGATTGTCGTGATAACTATTCACGAGGACAAAATGCAGAATTATGTTATGAAAATGTAGCCATTGGAGAAAATATCTCATGAGTGTGTTTTAGCACCAACATCAACACAAATTGTACTAATATACGATACAGTATGCATTGTAGATCATGCAGTGATTGTTTCGGTTGCTGTGGATTGTCTGGACAGCAATATTGTATCTTCAATAAACAATATACCAAAGAAGAATATGAAAACTTAGTAGCTAAGATTATCACTCATATGCAAGAGACTGGAGAACGATGAGAATTCTTTCATCCATCACTGAGTCCGTTTGGGTATAATGAGACAGTGGCACAAGAATATTACCCATTACAAAAGGGAGATCCTTTATTCAAACGATACCAACGATCCGATTATGAATCCCCAAAACCACTTTCTGACAAAGTTATCCAATGAAAAGATCTTCCAAATACTATTGACGAAATACAAGACGATATTTTACAATACGCGATTGCTTGTGAGATCACCGGCAAATTATTTCGTATACAACCACAAGAGTTAGTCTTTTATCGTAAACATCATATCCCACTTCCACGCAAACATCCTGATCAGAGACATCTTGAAAGATTGGCGTTGAGAAAGTAGTACTGTATATTATAGAAATAAGATGTCAAATCATAATATGGTCTGATATCTTTTTTTGTAGAAATATGAAAAGAAAATAAGTATACTTACTATACGGTTTATACTATCTTGTTAT
>JACCDH010004744.1_pt1 | contig 12794 bp, 12 predicted proteins | sample 7442481 | NCBI WGS metagenome assembly JACCDH01 (sample SAMN15323433, study PRJNA562643) | freshwater metagenome | isolation source: river surface water | place: USA:Blue River Watershed | collected 2017-08-15
CATATCCTCTTCGGCCCCCCCGCCACTTAAATGGGAGATAAAGCTCATCCCATGCTGTTGCAGATGATGGATGAAAGGAGTTCGTTCTTCACTCAGGTCAGAACTTTTAAAATTCTCAAGAACGATGAAGATCATGTTCGTTTGGGATTTCTGGTCGCACTTCAATTCTTTCTTCGGAAAATTAAAATGCGCAGTACCCGCTGCTGAAGTAGAGAACACTTTGGGATAAAATAAAGTTTGGTAATTCCACGGAAACAAAGATGCCAGTGTGATGCCATTTCCATAAAAACTTGTTCGAACTTGATATCTCCAGGTCAAGTGAGAAGCTCCCATGCAAAGTAAGATGAAAATCAGATACCAGCTTTTCACCGGGTTACTGAATCTTCTTTGCATCACACGCCAAAGAATCTCTCCTCGAATCCAGAAAACAACAAAAAGAAAAATCACTGCGCCAAGAGTGAGATAGTAAGGACCTAGTGAATCGTTAAATATTTTTCCCGGTGAATCCGAGAACACATTCAGAATAACTTTGTTGATATGGAATCGATATTCGCCAAAGACTTGAGCATCCAAAAGAATCGCAGCCGAAAAAATGAGAATTAAGAAAGATGACCAAAGCCTGACAAAATAATATGTCGGAAAAATTAATGCCAGAGGCACATAAAAAATAAAATACAAAACCGTCGTCAGGACACCAAAAAATCCCAATGAAGTTACGACATAATAAAAAATGGAGAGAGCATCCTTGGGGAAAACATCGCTCTTAAAAAAGAGCAAAGCGAGGATACAAAATAACGGCCATCCAAGGCCAAAAAATATCTTTCTTCCCCATGAAAGAACAAAGCGCCTGCGATCCATTTGATTCCTCTTTCTTAAGTGCTTTTATTCTAAGGGTTTAGGGCATTATTTGATAGAAACTTCTCTCTTGTTTGGCATATCAAACAATAATATAATAGGTAAAACATGAGGGGCCAATGATTATCATGAACAGCAATCTCCTACTCGAACACCTGACAGAGCTTGAAGAAAAAATTCAAAAGCTCGAGAACATTATGAAAGAGAACAAAGTGGAATGGGATAGAGAAAGTATGATGGAGTTATTGATTGCCTGCCAGTGCAAGACCGGCAGGCAAGGAAAGAATTCTTAGAAAAGGAAATCTAGACCAAAACCGTAGTAGTTCTGGAAACGGTCTTTCTGTTCAGACTTAGCACCACCGAGTTCGTTGTCATATTCATCAAGACGAGACAGGCCGTAGTTAAATTTCGCGATGAAAGTCTCAGTGATGAGATATTTCGCTGAGAAATTAAAGAAGAAATCAAGATGAGCATCGGCCTCAATTTTGGCATTTGTCGTTTGATCTTCTGTCTCACTCTCTCCCACTCTTAAAGCTTGAAGAGATACGGCCAACATGAATTCCTGAACGGGACGGTACTGATAAGCAGCTGTTAAAGAGAAATCAAGTGATGCATCAGTTTCAGCATCAGTATCACCGGCAGGAGTTTTTATTTCGTATTCGCCATCAAACTGACGAGCTACAGCTGCAGTTAATCGCCACTCGTTCGCTTCATTCCACTTATTACCAATCGCCGCGTTTAGTTCAAGAGTGTGATTTCCGCGGTTATAATTTCCGTCTTCTCCGGCAAATCCTCTCTCCGCATCTTGAATCATCACTCTCGCCACAGCACCAAAATCGAGATTAATACCAGCATCGCTCTGATTCATAAGACGGTAATTTGCGCCGAAATAGGGATTAGAAAGTCCGCTATTTTTTGAATCAGAGCTTCCTGGAATCTCAAGCTCGTAATTAAAAGCGAAATCAAGTCCGACAAATGCATTAAGATTATCTAGTACACCGTATGTGAAACGATTATCGATCACGTATCCATTAGTCTCGTAATCAATTCCCGAAGCTTCATCAGTAACTTCAGCATTCAGAACACTGAGATTTGAAGCGAGATTAAACTGACCTGACTTATAAAAATAGTTCAGATCACCGAAATCCAATCCCGAAGACGCCTGAACAGAAGAGGCCAGAAGGGCCGCTGCCACCACAATCACTTTTTTCATTTGAAGAGACTCCTTGTATCGGAACATTGTACTCAGGTTGAAAGAAAGAATGAAGTTGATTTAGAATTGCGCCTCGAGTCAGTAAGACTTTTCTAAGAACCAACAAGAAAATGTGATGAAGTGGTTTCAGACTGGCACTGACTATGGAACTTAAAGACAAATAAAAAAGGGGCCGGCAAGCCGACCCCTCTTTTAAGTACTAAGAAAAAATCTTAGAAACGGTAGATCATAGAAACGCGAGTCATGAGCTGGTCTGTACGAAGAGTACCTTGACCAACATCTGTCGACTCATCAGCTCCTGGAGCAGCGCCTGCTGCAGATGTACCAACGATACCATCTACAGAGAACTCACCGAACTTGAGTGAAGCACCAGCGTTCACACCAGTATCAGCAATGTGCTGAGAAGTTTTAGAACCAGCTTTTGGATCAACTTCGTTCTGAGACCAAACGTTGTTTGTTACAGAAGCGCGAAGGTCAAGCCAAGAAGTAGCTGCGTACTCAAGACCGATAACAACTGGAAGTGTATAAGTTGTAGATTCGCCAGCTCCACCGAGGAGGGCTGTACCATCATCTTCTCTTACATCACGAACAGCCATAACTTTCGCGAAAAGTGTAGCGCGATCGTTAAGACGCTCTTGGCGAGCAGCACCGAGGCGAAGGATTGATACGTCAGCATCATCTTTCTCACCTGGAGTTGTGTTTGTTACACCTTGATACTCAGCTCCAATCATACGCCAGTCAGCGAAGAGCTTGTAGTTATTCATCATGTAACCAGCACCGAGGAAGAGACCAGTGTCACCTTCAACTGAAGCGCCTGAGAAATCTTTAGCATCGTTCTTGAGAGAAACATGAGCGAATACATCGAGGTCACCCATGATCACACCACCGCGAACACGGAGACCGTGTGAAGCGAGACGTGTATTAGCAGTAGTTCCATCGAATTGCTCATAAGTAAGTGAAGCACCCCATTTCATGCCTGCATCTCCACCAATGTGGAAATCCCATGGCTGAACTTCTTGCATAGCTGCGCCAGATACTGAACGAACGATACCTGTAGATGGAGAAGAGTCACCGAAGTGGAGACCGTAAACCATATTTCCGTGAGACTTAGCGAAACCTCCGCCAGCGCGTGGGTTAGCAGCAGAGTCAGCACCAACAACGTTATTACCAGAAGCACCGAATTCGTAAGTTACGAAATCTTTGTTCTCAGTGATACGAGCTGGGTTGAGGAAGATGTTACGGTTGTCATTGATGTAATACGAACCGAAATTGTCTTCACCGAGAGCCTCGAGACGAGCTTTCGTAGCGAAAGCCGGTGTAGCGATAACTGCGAGTCCAAGAGCAACTGTAAGTTGTCTTTTCATGAATTCTCCTTTTCTAAAAATGACGTTGGTCATTTCATTCATGGTTTAAAAACCGAAACTTAATTAATACTAAAAGTGTCACCCGGGACTAATAGTTTTGTAAATCAGTTTTTTAACACGAGATTTATATGCAAAAATATATATGTGGTCCTACCGCCATCAAAATTTTGACAGTCTTCAAATGAACAAAAAAAAAGGCCGCATAAAGCGGCCTTCTTTTATTTAAAAAAATTTACTGGTTTTCAGAAGAGAATATCGAATTTGAGGAAGTTCAGACGAACCTCATTACCACTCTTGAAATACTCATCACGAATGTCTCCGCCGTAGCGTTTAAAAAGGACAGAGACGGTAGGGGCATAAGAAATATTGGCAACTGAATATGCTCCAAGATCCCAACGTTTTCCACCTTCAAACTGCATAAAAACGTTAAAACCGGATTCATCGTCCGCATTTCCATACTCATATGTCGCACGCTCTACGCCAACGCCACCGCCCGCAAAAATTGAATTCTTAATATCTTCTGCGTTAAAGTTATAGATGAGTCCGCCTGCAACACCGTAAGTAGATTCGAAAGCATCCTGTGAACCAAAATTCACATCTTCACGATTGAAATTGAGCTGCGCTTTCCACATGAGCCCAATGTACTCCTCAAAACTCTGAGCGTAATTCAGATTCAATCGAAATGTCGTCGTATCACGATCGTCGCGCTTCCCATTGTCATGTTTGAAGCTGAGTCCCGACGAGTAAGCGAGATCAAAAGCATCCACGGAAACAATTCGATTTTGAGCGAAGGCAGTAGCAGTCATAACCATAAGAATGATGGCAATCAGCACTTTCATAGGTTTCTCCTTGAGAATATAAATTTATTGCAAAAGTGTACGGGCGAGAAATTTTTCCTGCGCATGTTGAGTCGGCATAGGCGTCGACTGACCCAGGAATATCAAAGTGGGATAATCAAAGGCAAGTTGCTCAGCAGTCTGGTCTTTGACATCTGCGATAAACATTTCGTCATCAAATCGAATGTATTCTTTCTCAATATGTTTTTCAAGATTCGGAAACACTCTCTCAAGAACGCGCTTCATTAGCTTGATCTTCGTGGCGAGGTCTTCGCTTTGAGGCTCCTCTTCATGAATCAAAAAGAGAACATGGCAGTAGCCTTGACCCAGCTTGTGATCAAACTTCTCAAACTCCACGACAAAATGACCCCATTCATGGGTCATGCTTTGAGGAATGAAAAGAGTCTGATCCCCTTCATGTATTTCTTTATTCAGAATCCATGTGACACTGATGGCACCTTGAGATGTAGCACCTGAGCATACATCAATGAGTTCCGCAGTCAGGGCCTCTTTATGAGTAAGATAACTAAGAAATTTTTTAGGAGACAATGAAACGTAAAGATTCTCGCAGGTGAGCTTGGTGAAATCTTTAAAAGAAAGAGTCCACTCTTGCTTCTCTACCAGATCCTGAGGAGTGCTTTTCTCAATGGACTCAAAAATTCTCACATCGAGAGCCTCGTTGATGATGGCATCGAGGTTTTCCCAGGAAGCTTCATCAAATAACGAGGAAAGCTCAATACGGTAACCCTTCTCAGCGAAGAAGGCTTCACCCGAGAGGAGATCCATCGGCTTGGCCCTTGAGCCAAACTCATGAAATTTACCATCTTTATAGAAGACCGGAGACTTGGCCTGAGGAGAAAGTCGAACGTTAAAATGCTTACGGTAAGTTCCTTCAACGGCTTCGGAGGAGCGAAGATGCGAAACACCAAACTGATAATTTTCAATGAGAATCTGGCGCGATAAAGGACGGTTCGTGACGATCTTCACGGATTCATCTGGCGAATTCTTCTTCAGCTCAACGAGCTTGAGAACTGCACCAAGATCATGCCCCACGATCACGTGTTTTATGTGACGGGTAAGAGTGACTTCGTGGTTTCCCTTACGGGCTTCCTTAAAATGCTTCAATAATCCAAACGTCATGTTGAAAGCTTAAAATAAAAAAACCACTCTAGCGAGTGGTTTTGATCAGGTATTTTTCGATGAATTTTATCGAATTGCTAGTTTATCACCCGGGAGAATCGACCGGCGCTTGATTATATGCTGGTTGGTCCGGATGATCGTACTCATAGGAACTCCCATTCTCTGGGCCACGCGCCAAAGTGAGTCTCCCTTCTTGACAGTGTAGAAGACTGATGGGTTCTTGATGAGTTTCCCACCACGATAGGCCGCCAAAACACGATTATGTTCGCGCTTTCTTCTCTCACGTCTGGAAGGTTTCTCATAGATATCAGCATACATATTGGCACGAAGTGAGTGATCTTCGCGGAAAGGAAGATAAACAATCGTTCTCTTCTCCAAAGTACGTGTCACAGAAAGCTCCTGGTTAAGAGATTTCATGATATCCATCGGAACACGGAACTTCTTAGCAATCTGTGAAAGAGTCTGCTTACCATTCGTGGCAAATGTTTTGTAATTTTCGGAAACAACTGAATCTTTTTCTTTGTAATTGTCCCATGCCTCGCGTGTTCCCACGGGAATACGGAGCGGATAGCTTTCTACGTAGGGAGGAACTTGCCATCTGACAATCTCAGGATTGTAGCGTTTAAGTTCTTCGAATTCTATCTCGAGTACTTCCGAAACGTCATAGAGATCGGCATTCCCTTTCACCATGATCTCTTCGTAATCGAGAGCGTTTTCAAACTTGATGTCATTGAATCCGAAAACATCTAAGTTCTTTCCAATAATGGCGAGTGCCATGATCTTCGGAACATAATTTTTTGTTTCCGGCTTAAGGTATCTGCCTTTGGTGAGTTTCCAGAAATCTTTCGTGCGATACATGCGAATGGCACGACCAATTTTCCCTTCGCCTGCATTATATCCTGCGGTGGCAAGTTCCCATGATCCAAGAAGATTATGAAGCGTCTTGAGATAATTGGCAGCAGCGATAGTTGCTTTCAGAGGATCACGTCTTTCATCCACATACCAATCAATATTGAGACCGAATTTTTTTCCGGTATATGGCATGAATTGCCACGGACCCACAGCTTTTGCCCATGAACGAGCGTGGTTCGTAAATCCAGATTCCGCCATCGCAAGATAAATCAGATCGCGAGGGAGACCATTGTCCGCCATGATTTTAGAAAGGACCGGAGCATATCTGCCAGCACGTTGAGTGTAGTTAATGAAATGCTGACGCCCTCTGCCTGTGAAAAACTTCACCCACTGATGAACAGTTTTATTCCATGTCACTGGGATATCAAATTTTGTATTACGTAAACCGAGCTCGGTAACTGCTGCAGACTCAATTTCATAAGTCATTAGAGGTGCAGTAAAAGTCTGCTCATGTGCAGAACCGTGAATACAGCCCTTGCAATTAGGAAGATCTGCCTCAATTAATTGCTCTTGAACGCGATAGAACTCCGCTTGTTCGGCAACTGTTGGGTTGTACTCTTTTTTTTGATGAGATGATTTTTTATGCGAACATGCCGCGGTTAAAAACACTAATGTGATCGGCAAGAGGGCCAATTTGATCATCGTACACTTCCTTAATCTTCCTGAAGTAAGCAGTTACTCCATCAATACCAGAATAAATCTTCCTTTCGGTCCGACATACCCGGAAAATATGTGTCCCTACAGGGCTATTCTGTCTGCACTATCAGTCACTTGCATCACACTTTCTCATAGGACCAAAGGCCCTTTACTTAAACACAATCCGATGTATTTAAAAAGCAGAGAAAAATGATCAGCTTTGAGATGCTACGGCTCCGTGTCTCTCAATGCTATGATTAATAAATGCTTAAACTCATTCTGATCTTGCCATGGCTCATCATAAACTTTCAACCTTTAAACGCAAAAGTTGAAGCACCTAATTACAATTTCAGCATTGAGACATTACAGGATTTTCTACCAGGCGTAACACTTGAATCGATTGAAAAAAAGTATGGAAAGGGTTCCGTAGAGAAAAGGAACGCACAGGCCCGGACACTAAAATTTTTTGTCTCACACATTCGCTATAAGTTTCCTGTTCTCGTTCAGGAAAGCGAAGGGAAAATTATTGATATGTATGCCCGTCTTCCCAATTATTTCCTACATGATGTTTTTCTACAATCTCTCGTTAACAAACTTGGGAAACAAACTAGCTATAAAAAAACCGGCGAAGCGGCCCATTACATTTGGGATTTGAAAGACACTCGTCATATTTATGATGGAACATGCACCATTACCTGTTTTCCCATCTTTTACGCTGTTGAAAAAAAAGAGTCTCCGATTCGTTCTATCCTGGAGCAGATGAAGTTTTAACCGGATTGGGAATTTTGTACGATTGAGAATGCTTTAGAACTGCGTACGCCAACGGGATCATCAGGAGACACAACAGCTGGCCCATTGTGAAAATACCGAAGTAGTAGCCCAGCTGAGGATCCGGTTCACGGAAAAATTCCGCAATGAAGCGCATGATTCCGTAGCCCCCGACAAAAACAGCACCGGCCACGCCGTAATATTTTTGTTTTTTATGAATGATAAAAACGAATACCCCGAGAAAAATTCCTTCGAGTACAGCTTCGTAGAGTTGTGATGGATGACGAGGAAAAGGGCCACCACCTGGGAAAACGATTCCTGCCCAGCTGTCGGTCACTCTTCCGTACAATTCACCATTAATAAAATTTCCAAGTCTTCCCCAGAACAATCCCTGAGTACCGGCAATCGCCATGCAATCCGAGATTTGATAGAAATTCACGTTATGTTTTCTGGCAAATAGCCAGGTGGAAAAGCAAAGTCCCGCCAGAGCTCCATGAAAGGAAAGTCCACCTTTCTGAACAGCGAAGATTTCACCCAGATTCACGGAATAGTATTCCCAATTATAGATGAATACGTAAGCAAGGCGTGCACCTACGAACATGCCGAGGATGAGCCAGGTAACATATTTATCAATTGTTTCGGCCGGGAGAGGCCAGACCTTAGTCTTAGCTAGATGTTTGAGGAGTAATCCACCAACGAGAAAACCTAAGACATACATCGCCCCATACCAACGCACCTGCAGAGAACCGATAGAAAAGATAACCGGGTCAATCCAATTCTGATCCATAGGAAAAGATTAATGGAGATAAGAAACTGTGACAAGGACGATCACTTAAAGTGTCGGCGAACTTTCTGAAAGGGCGTAAGTCGCCATCACACCGGTGCTCAAAGAATAAATATTACGCTTCATTGCTGGAGTAATGCCTGTGAAACTCAGTAAGCATGTACTCACTGAAAGAAAACTGATCAATTCTTCGCGCGAGATATACGACGAAGTTTTACCTTCGACATCCCTTCTGATCATACGAAGGTTGTTTCCGATTTTCATTTCTCCGCCTTGGGAGAAAACGGTCTTTCTTTCAAAATCGATCAGGACTGATTCACCAAAAGATTGTGACTGCTTCATGAGAATGACAGCTCCATCTTTAACTGTTCCCCAGTAACAAAGAACACCCATGTCTGAAAGTGCAGTTGAAAGAAAGCGTGCAAGCATAACACGCAATCCAACCATCTGATCAGTGTGGGAAATTTCTGAGCTCATCGCCAGATCCCAGAGGTTACGTCCTGTTGGCATCGCAAGTAGTCCCACCTTGCGATAGGTATAAACGGGCAGTCCGTTCATTAAAGAAAGACTTTCTAATCCGTATTTATCGAGAAGATCAGAACCTGAAATTTGTTTTTCAATTCGTGGACCAGCACTCTGAACCGTGAGAATTCTTGAATGAGGCTTATGAAGTGAAATCTTTTTTACTTCAATATCGGTCAGGAGACCGAAGCCCATTTCACCCAGGAGGTGTTGAAATTTTAGATTCACATCATCGGCGTTGACCCGGACAAAGACCGGGTACTGATGAAGTTTTCTGTATTGGTAATAGTTCCATCGCTGTTCCATGCTGGACCTCTCTTGCTCACTCATCGGATGCGACAAAAAAATGATGAGGAAAGAGAAGTGTCTAATCATTAGACAGAGTGTTCAAATTTCAAGCGATTTAAGGGTCAAAAGGGGTCTTTTCCCGCCTCATCATGGCATCGCCTTTGCTCCTTAATGAGTATGGATTCCCAAATGGACCAACTGATTCAGGAATATTCGACGGCACACCCGAAATTTCAGGAGAAAAATCTCCTGAAAACCCGCATTGAGCTTTCGCGAGAAGTGCTGAACCGTGATTTTCCGGAAGAGAGACGCTCCTGGCTCCTTCACCGTCTCTCTCATGCGCATACCCCAGAGGAAGTGATTGAGCTAATACCTCAGGTAATGAGTTAGATCAGGTCTCCCTTTCTACTCTTCTCTCATTCAAGTAAAATCGATTCAACTCTAAAACTGGCCTTCATGTTGAATGACGAGAATATCTATCTTTTTAAATTTGCTTTCAGAAGCATCCTAAGAAATCGTGGAAGAAGTTTCTTCATTGGTTTCTCAGTCTCTCTTGCAGTTTTTATTGCCGTATGGGTTCTGGCTTTTTTCGACGGCATAAATAGTCAGATCGAAAACGCAGTGGTGAATACCAACACGGGTTTCTATCAGCTTCAAGAGCTTTCTTACTCACGAACGACAGATTCTTCACATCCATTGGAGTTCACAGAAACTCTTCGGAAAAAAATAGAATCAAACGGTATTGAGTCAATGTCCCCTGAGCTGGTTCTTGATGCCAACGTCTCCACTCCGGAAGGAAATGCTGCTATCGTTCTTCTTGGAATTATCCCCGCATTTCATAAAAAGTTTTTACCCGTTTCTGACCATGTAATCGATGGGGAATTTTTAAAAAGTGATGATGAAAATGGAATCGTGATTGGTAAAGAGCTTGCCGCCATTTTTAAGTGGAAGTCTGGTGACGAGATGATCGTCAATTACCAGGATGTGACGGGTGAGCTTCGATCTGAAATTCTTACGGTAAGAGGAATCTTCAATTATAGCAGCAATTCATTTGAGAAAAGATTTGCCTATACTTCGCAAAAGACACTCCAGAAGCTTTTTCTGAACCAATATCAGGGAAGAACTCTTTTTCACAGAATACCATTCATGCAAAAAAACCTGGACCGTCAGGAAGAAATAAAAAGTGGACTTAGCTCTGATAAACAAATGGTGAAAACCTGGAAAGATATGAATCCGGAAATGTCAGTTGTCATTGAGTTCAACGATGGCATGATAAAGTTCTTTTTCATCATCATAGCACTTACCATCACCATGACCATTCTCACTCCGATCCAGATGCTTTGGCAGGAAAGATTCGCCGAACTGAAAATGATGAATATCCTTGGAGTCGTGAGAAGACGTTTTTGGAAAATCGGATTCTTTGAAGTAGTACAAATGATTTTCTTCTCGGGTTTAGGATCCAGCACACTCCTGGTAATTATCCTTTCCATTCAATCCAGGACGGGAGTCGATTTCCGATACAGTGAACAGGACCTCAATATCGAACGCGCCGGAATCAAATTGAATGGAGTTGTTTACCCGATCTTTTCTGCCAGTCAGATCGGGATCACCTTCGGGTTCATCATCTTTGTCATGCTTCTCAGTTACACCTGGGCGATACATCGGACCCTGAAAAAACTGGAGAGAACAGCATGAGATCATTTTTGTTCCTTCTTAAATTCAGTTATCGAAATCTCTGGAGAGCCCCCAAGAGAACATTCATTATGATTCTGTCTCTCTCGCTGGCCGCTGGATTTATCATCTGGGATCTTAATTTTGCCAAATCCGGTTCCCGCGAAGTCATGAAAGAATTTCTCTCTCAGTATGCTGGTCGATATCAATTGACCCATCCGGATTACTACGAAGAAGCCAATTCCAAGATTTTTAATAATTACAAAATAATCAGCGACGAGATGGTCACTGATAAAAAACTTTTCCAGACTTCCACCAGAAGAGTCACGGCTCCGGTTTTTCTTTCAGGTGAAAAGAAAACCCTCGGAGTCCTTATGACTGGAATAGATGTTATGAGTGAGGAAAAGCACACGCACCTGAAAGATGCGGTGAGTACCGGCCAATTCCTTAGTCAGCAGGGAAATAAAGAAATCATTCTCGGAAAAAGATTAGCTGAAAAACTAGATGTGAAAATTGGTGGAGAAGTGGCCATCATAGGTCAGGCACTGGATGGTTCCGTCGCTAATGATCTTTACCTTGTGGTGGGCTTCTTAAACTTTGGTGGTGGAGATCTCGAAGACACACTCGCTTTTACACAAATTGACAGTGCCCGGGAGCTTCTGGTCATGGATTCCGGTCACTACCACCAACTCGTAAACTTCGATATGGAATCTGAAGATCTTCCAATCCTACCAGGACTTAAGGCGTGGTCATGGAGAGACATCATGCCGGAAATTGGTGTCTCAACTAAGTTCGTAGACAATTTCACATGGATCGTTTCAGTAATCATTGTTCTGGTCATCAGTCTGGGCCTTGCCAACACTCTGGTCATTACCTTCTTCGAACGTGAAAAGGAATTCGATTCCTTAAATGTCCTCGGTGCTAAAGCTTCATGGGTAGCATGGTCTCTCCTGATTGAAGTCACCATCATGGGAATTGTGGCCATGATTTTTGGAATTCTCATTGGCCATGCAGCCACAACACTTTGTAGTTATTATCCCATTAATCTTGAATTATTTACGAACGGAAAACCCATCATCATGGGGGGAATGACCATTGAACCTCTCGTCAGATTTTATCCTGTCGCTCAGTACTACTGGCAGGTACCTCTTATGATGTTTTTCTTTCTAGGCCTATCCATGATCTATCCCATGATCCGGGTCATGAAGCGGAGAAAAAATGCAGTTTGAAATGTGTAATGTCGAAAAAGTTTACCAGATGTCAGAGGAAAACCGGGTCTATGGTGCCCGGGGAATAAACCTTAAAATTAGTGAAGCGGATTTCATGGCCCTGGTGGGTCCATCTGGTTCCGGCAAAACAACAGTTTTGAACCTGATTGCCGGCCTCATACTTCCCACAGGTGGCCAGCTCTATCATGCAAAAAAAGAAATCACTTCTTTCTCACTCGAAGAGAGAACACAACACCGTCTTGAATACATGGGATTCATCTTTCAGGATTACCAGCTTCTTCCCGTTCTGACCGTCGAGGAAAATATCGAGTTTCCCTTACAGTTAAAAAATTTCCCCAAGAAGGAAATTAAGGAAAGAGTCCAGTGGTCCCTCGCCCAGGTAGGGCTTTCCGGGATGGAAAAGCGATTTCCGAAACAACTTTCCGGTGGCCAGCAACAAAGAGTATCAATTGCACGTGCCATTGCTGGAAAACCACAGCTTATTCTGGCCGACGAACCGACTGCCAATCTCGACTCAAAAACGGCTCAAGAGATTATTGAGCTCTTCAAAAAACTCAACCAGCAGTTTAAGCTGAC
>JACCDH010716290.1_pt1 | contig 12794 bp, 11 predicted proteins | sample 7442481 | NCBI WGS metagenome assembly JACCDH01 (sample SAMN15323433, study PRJNA562643) | freshwater metagenome | isolation source: river surface water | place: USA:Blue River Watershed | collected 2017-08-15
ACATCAAGACAAAGTCGCCAGAGAAGAAGAGCAACGACAGCTGCTGCTGGGAATAGAGTCTTAAGTAAGCCCCCTTCTAGGGGGCCTAAAGCAAAGCCACCTCCTATGGAGGTGGATTTTTACTGCAGTTTTGCCAAAGGACGCCGATATGCTAGTAGCATTTCGGAGGTCAAAGGCATGTTGCACACATCTTTTTCGCGGTTATTCTGGGTTTCCAGTGTGTTGTTATGGAGTTCAGCATTAAGCCTGCCTATTGCCGCGGGTTCAATTTCCCCGCAAGAATCCATCACCAGTGCAGATCTTCAAGCCCGTTACCCCAATACTGAAATATTGAGCTTAAAAGCCAGTGATGACAGCATATTGGCTCTGCACAAGAAATCGATGGCCCCCTTTACGCGTGGCACCTTCATCTTATTGCCCGATGGCAGCCGGCATGCCGCGATAGGCAATATCATTGACCCACTGCGCGAAGAGATGGTTGATCAAGGCTGGGACACCTTGTCGGTGATGATGCCGTCTTATGATGGCATGTCCGGCGAGGATGCCGACAAAACCTATCTAGCCCAATTAAAGTCTCGTATCGATGCTGCGATTGCACAAGCCAAACAACAACCTGGCGCCATCGTGATCTTAGCGCAAGGCCATAGTGGCGCCTTCATCAACCAATTGTTGCAACAAAACCAAATTGAATCGCCGCAGGCATTAATTTTAATCGGCGCAACGCTGCGTGACCCCGGTGCTGACTTAGCTTCGATCCAAGCCATGAGCCAACACAAAGTTCCAACCTTAGATATTTTGCAGTACAGCGATGGTGACAGTGCATTGAACAGTCTGCGCGCGCGTGTGCAATGGACCCGCAAACAAGTCAAAGATTTGTATCGCCAGCGGTATTGGCCTGAAGATAGTTATCGCAATGATCCGTGGCTCCAAAAAGAAGTGATTGGCTGGTTACGCTTCATTGGCTTTTAAGCACCGAGTACAATGCGTGTTTTATAAGGAGCCAAATCGTTATGCCTGTGATCCCTGCTATTTATCAAACCGTCGGCTTGTTAGTCCTTAGCAATATTTTCATGACATTCGCTTGGTATGGGCATTTAAAGCATCTCAAAACGTCGGCGCTATTCGTTGCAATATTCGTTTCGTGGGGAATAGCCCTTTTCGAATATATGTTAATGGTGCCCGCCAATCGCATTGGCGCTCAAGTGTTGAGCTTGGCACAATTAAAGATTTTGCAAGAAGTGATCACCTTGTCGGTGTTTATCCCATTTGCCGTGCTGTACATGAAAGAACCGTTTAAGCTCAATTATGTCTATGCAGGCATCTGCTTACTCGGTGCGGTGTATTTTATGTTTTGGTATAAAGCAGATTAAGCATTGCTGCGCTGCTGTTTAATTAACTCATAGGCCGCTTGAATTTTCTGCGATTTTTGCTTGGCTAATTCCATCATTTCAGCAGGTAGACCTTGCGACACTAGCTTGTCAGGATGATGTTGCGACATCTGTTTTTTATAGGCTTTTTTCAATTCGTTATCGCTACAATCCGCCGGCACCCCCAACACCAGATAAGCATCGGTCAAGCCATCAGCACTGCTCTTGGCTTGTTGCTGGCGCGCTGAAAATCGAGCCTCCGCTTCAAAACGACCACACAAAATTTGTAGCCGTAATTCCGAGAACCCGAGCTGACTGGCGATTTGCCGTAACACATTGGATTCGGAGGCACTTAAGGCGCCATCCACGTAGGCCATACTGATTTGGATCTCTAAAAACAATTGCAGCAAGTCTGGTCGCCAACGATAGACCTGACGCAGCTTTTGTAACTGCTGCACCAACGGATAATCCGCTGCTTTGCCCTCACGAAAGGCCTGTTGTGCTTCTTTTTGTTGCGAACTGCTCAACCCAAGTTGCTGCATAAAAACCACAGCTCTGTCGATATGCGCTGGCGTGACCACGCCGTCGGCTTTGGCCAAATGCCCCATCACCGCAAAGGTGCTATAGGTAAATAACCCTTGCTGCACATCGGTCGTTTGTCCAAGTCCGGCAAAGCCTCCGGCCGATTCGAAAGATTTGCCCATCGAGCGATCGAACCAATGGCCAACGGCCACTCCAACAATAAAGCCCGGAATTTTCGCGATGGCCGCGCCAAAGAGCCCACCCAGAATTTTACCCCACATCAAGGATGCTCCATCCGCCACTCGGTATTGGCTTGTTCCAGTCGCTGCATGGTGCCGATATCCGCCCAGCGCCCTTGATAGACCTCTGCAGTCACCTGATTGGTAGACATGGCTTGTCGCAATAAGGGGGCAAGTTTATGCACGCCTGGGGCTAACTCCGCGAACAACCTCGGGTGATAAACACCCATACCACTGAATGTCCACTGCTCTGGTGCGCTTGCCCGCGCAAAGCCTTGCTGCACACCAAAATCCCCTGCCAGGTGATGTGCAGGATTGGGTACCAGCACCAGATGCGCCAACACACCGGCGGGTAACACAAACGCCGCGTCAATAGGAAAATCAGTCCACACATCACCATTAATCACCCAAAACGGCTCATCACCAAGCAACGGTAGCGCCTTTTGAATGCCGCCCGCGGTTTCAAGCCCGATCGCGCCCTCTGCTGAATAGTGCAGCCGACAGCCGTACCGAGCCCCATCTCCTAACATGCGTTCAATCAAGTCACCCAACCAGGCGTGATTAATCACAATGTCGGTGATGCCCGCTCGCACCAGCCGTGCGATATGGTGTTCAATCAAACTGCGGTCACCCAAACGCAATAAAGGTTTGGGTAAATGATCGGTCAAAGGACGCATCCGCTCACCGCGCCCAGCCGCTAAAATCATTGCTTTCACCCAAGGCTCCGAAGAAATCGCGGTTGCACGTCACGTTGTAGCCATGCCACAAACTCGCTAAGTTGCGGGTACAGCGCAGCTACATCCATCACATAAGAGAACACGCGTGGCAAATCCGCCATGTAACCCGCTTTTTGATCACGATAGTTCAAACGACAAAAAATCCCCAGCACCTTGATATGACGCTGCAGACCGGTGAAATCAAAGTCTTGTTCAAAACGCGCAGCCTCATCTCCTAGATACCAGCCCTGCTGTTGCAACTGCGATAAAAACAACCCACGCCATCTTGCCACCTGCGCATCGGGCCAACGCACATAACAATCTCGAACTAACGAGACCGCGTCGTAACAAACCGGGCCTAACACCGCATCTTGAAAATCGATCACCGCCAAGCTGGTATCAGGCAATACCATCAAATTACGTGAGTGGAAGTCACGGTGCATCGCCGCTTGCGGCTGCTGCAAAATCGCTAGCTCTAACTGTGCAAAGGTGGAGGCCAACATCGCCAGTTCGGCCTGATTGAGGGTCATCCCAAGATGACGCTGGATAAACCACTCGGTAAAAATACCGAGCTCACGCTGAATAAAGGCACTATCAAATAACGGAAGTTCGGTGAACTGATGCAACTGGCGCAGCTTTGGTAGCAACGACAAGGCCTGCTGATACCAAGGTGTTGGGTCATCCGTCAACCGCAAAGACAGCATGACATCGCCTAAATCTTCGATCGCTAAAAAACCCTGTTGAAAATCAGCGGCGATCATCTGCGGCACTCGAACGCCGGCTTGCGCCAGTGCCGTCGCCACTCGGTAGAACTTTTCGACATCTTCCATCGGCTTGGGCGCATCCATCAGGATGAACGTGTGTGCTGCCACTCGAATACGGTAGTAGCGCCGAAAACTGGCGTCCCCACTGACCATCGCCAGTTCACCTAGATGGTTTGGGAAATGCTGTTGGACAAAGTGATGCAGCAGCTGATTGCGATCAGTCACCTACGACTCCCTGAAAATCAGATAGTTTTTTCCTCTGTCGCGCACTATATCGGATTAGCTTGAGGCAGAAAATTGATTTATGATACGAAATCCACGGTCACAGGCACGTTCTTAGCCTGCCGACCTGCGTTGAGACCTTTGGATGAAAGACATCACCTTATACCCATTACTTCTACTGACACTGGCTAGCGCTGCGGCAGCAACGGAGCGACCTTCGCCTATCCAACAGTGTTATCCAACTGTGGATTTACCGCCGCTGTTGTCATCGCTCAATGCCAATGACGATCGGTTACGTATTTATTCAGGCAAAGTGCAGTTGGCTGAAAACCAAAGTGCGGTATTTTCCGAAGGTGTGCAACTGACTCATCGTGACACCATGCTCAGTGCTCCATCTGCCAATTTTGATGCTGTAAAGCAACAGTTTGACGCCGCCGGCGGTATCAGTTACTACAACCCAATCTTAAAAGTTGGCAGCGCCTCTTTTCAGGCCAATTTTAATGACAACAGTGCCACCTTGTTAGAGGCGGACTACCGATTTATTCATCAAGCTGGGCGTGGACACGCAGGAGCCTTAACGGCGAGCGGTAAATCTGTCGAGCTAACCGATGCGAACTTTACCACCTGCCCTGAGAGCGATAACGGCTGGGCATTGCAGGCCGAATCGATCAAAATCAATGTCGACGACGGCTGGGGCGAAGCGTCACACTCGGTGATCAAAATCAAAGATATCCCGGTGTTTTATCTGCCGTATATGACCTTTCCGGTCAGTGATAAACGAAAAACAGGGTTGTTATTTCCAAAGGTCGGCAGCTCGCAAAAACTGGGCGTGACCTATGAGCAGCCGATTTATTTTAACCTCGCTGAAAACTACGATGCGACCATTTCCCCGCGTCTAATGACCCAGCGTGGTACTCAGCTAAAAACCGAATTTAGATACTTAACCCAAAGCCAACAAGGCGAATTGCAACTGGAATATTTGCCAAATGACCAAGAAAAACCGCAAGGCTTTGGTAGTCGTTATTTGACGCATTGGTCACACAAAACCAATTTAAGTGACCGCTGGCGCGCCAGCGTCGACTTCTCTGATGTTAGCGATGATGCCTACATTAGCGAACTTGGGTCTGACTATAACAACCAAAGTGATACTCAATTGTATCGCCAAGCTCAGGTCAGTTTTTACGGCAGAGATATCCAGTCAGACTTGCGACTGCAAGGCTTTGAAATTTTAGGTAACTATCAAAATTCATATGCTGCACTGCCGCAACTCGATGTGCGTTCTGCTCGGGCCATCAGCCTACCGGCTGGCTTTGAATTTAGCTGGAATGGTCAGTATTCTCATTTCGAAAAAGGGGGCGCGTCGAACGATAATGCAGATCGCCTGCATGTGGAGCCCACGCTGCGGTTGCCATTTATCACCCCAGGCTACGAGCTATTATTTGAATCGAGCTGGCTTTCGACTTTATACCAACAAGATGTGTCAGAAGTCACCGGCGTGGAAAGACCACGTCGAGTCGAACGTTCACTGCCAAGGGTATTGGTCAACGGTAAACTGAATTTCGAACGCCCAACGGCATGGTTCAATGAAGACGGCTTTCAAACCTTCGAACCGCAAGTTCAATATTTGTACATTCCATACCGCGATCAATCGATGATTGGCCTGTACGATACAGCCCGTTTGCAAGACGACTACTATGGCCTATTCCGGCAAAATCGCTATTCAGGCTTAGATCGCATCAACGATGCCAACCAAGTCTCTGTCGGGTGGACCACTCGCCTGTATGACGGCAGTGACATCGAACGGTTACGTTTTAGCATGGGGCAAATTCTGTACCTACAATCGCCCACCACCACACTTAGCTCCGCAGGTGTCGATGCCGATGGCGACGGCATCGCAGATTCCATCCTGCAAGATAATATCGCAGCAAACGAATCGGTGTTGGCGATGGAATCGCAACTGCACTGGCAGCAGCGTTGGTATTTAAGTAGCGGCGTGCAATATGACGCCAGTACATCCCGAGTGCTTCGTAGCAATGTCACCTTGGACTACCGCGCCGATGAGAAAAAATTGATTCAATTGAACCATCGGTATAGTCGTGATGTCTCAGGCTACGAAATAAAGCAACTCGGTGCCTTAGGCACTGTGCCCATCGCCGAAAGTTGGCAAGCTGTTGGCAGTTATTATCGTGATTTAACAAATCAACGTTTGCTCGAATTGAATCTTGGCTTACAGTATGAATCTTGCTGTTGGGCCCTGCGCTTGGTTGCTCGTCGTCAAACAGAAACTAACTTTGACCCCTTGGCGGTCCAAGTGGGTAACCAAGCTCGATTAGATAGCAGTGTCTCACTGCAATTTGTGTTAAAAGGCTTTGGCGACAGTGCCGGCTTCGACGTGTCGGACATGTTGTCCAGCGGTATTTTCGGCTATCGCCGTCCGTATTTACTTAATAACTAGAATTGGAACGCTATGAAGTTTAAACAGTTGTTTTGCATCCTGGGAACCTCGTTGATGTTGACGACGGTTCAGGCCGCTGAAACCAAAATCGACGGAGTCGCCGCTATCGTGAATAACGGCGTTGTGCTGCAAAGCGAAGTCACAGAGATGGTCGAGCGCGTGAAAAATGGTGCTGCGAAACAAGGTCAAACCTTGCCATCCGATAAAGTCTTGCGGGTGCAGGCTTTAGAACGTCTGATCGGCAACAGCTTACAACTGCAGTTAGCCAAGCGCATGGGCTTACAAATTACCGACCAACAACTGGACCAAACCATCAGCAATATTGCGCAAGACCAACAGCTCACAGTTGAGCAATTCCGCCAAAAAGCCATGGCTGAAGAAGGGAATTACGAACAATTCCGCGAACGGCTGCGCGAAGAGATCACCGTCGGTGAAGTATTACGCGCCAACGTGCAACGTCGTATTTATGTCAGCCCGCAAGAAATCGACGCCATGGTGAAAATCATGGATGAGCAAGGGGTGAGCAATGAGCAATACAATATCGGTCATATTCTAATCGCCACGCCCAGTGATCCGACCGAAGCCCAAGTTAAAGAAGCCGAAGAGCGCGCCAGCAAAGTGGTCGAGATGTTAAAGTCAGGCAATGATTTTAAAAAGATCGCCGTGGCATCCTCATCCGCTAGCAACGCGCTAGAAGGTGGCGATATGGGCTGGTTGAACATCAATGAAATGCCAACCTTATTCGCTGACTCTGTACGCGGCAAAAAGAAAAATGATTTGATTGGCCCACTGCGTTCGGGAGCGGGTTTCCATATTTTGACCATCTTCGATATCAAAGGCGCAAACGTCGTTGAGTTTGAAGAAGTGTTAGCGCGCCATGTATTAGTCAAACCATCCATCATTGTTAGTGATGAAAAAGCCCAAAAATTACTGGGGCAATTTGCACAAGACCTCGCAGCTGGCAAGGTTGATTTTGCCGCCTTTGCCAAAGAACATTCCGAAGATCCAGGTTCTCGCTTGAAAGGCGGCGATTTAGGGTGGATGGACCCATCTGGCTTTGTTCCAGAATTCCGTGACACCTTAAAGCATTTGAAAAAAGGTGAGATCAGTAAACCATTTGCCAGTCAATTTGGTTGGCATGTGGTGCAGTTAATGGACCGCCGTACCGTGGATGCCACCTCTGAGAAAAAACGTGAGCAAGTCACTCGGATGCTGTTTAACCGTCGTTATAACGAAGAATCCGTTAACTTCTTGCGCGAGCTGCGTGACGAAGCCTACGTTGAAGTCTTGGACAACGAATGACGGTTCGTATTGGCGTCACACCTGGTGAACCGTCGGGTATTGGTCCGGATCTGATTTTGCAGCTGGCCCAACAATCGTGGCCGGCTGAATTGGTGGTGTGTGCCGACTTGGCCATGTTAAAAGACCGAGCAGCCTTGCTCGGTCTAACTATCAATTTCCTGCCCTACAACGATACACTAGCGCCTCAACCCCAAGCGGCGGGTAGCCTAACGGTGGCCGATATTCCGTGTGATGTGAGTGTTACCCCTGGTGTGCTGGATGAAAACAACGGTCATTATGTGGTGCGCACGCTGACCTTTGCCGGTCAACATGCACTGAATAAACAGTTCGATGCGATTGTGACGGGGCCGGTACATAAAGGGATCATTAACAAAGCAGGCGTGTCGTTTAGCGGCCACACCGAGTTTTTTGCCCATCTATCCAACACGCCTTATGTTGTGATGATGCTCGCAACGGAGGGCCTTCGTGTGGCATTAGCCACCACTCATATCCCACTGGCGTATGTCGCAAAAGCCATCACGCGTGAACGCTTACTGCAAGTCTTGCGCATTTTGCAGCAGGATTTACAGCAGAAATTTGGCATCGCCCGGCCTCGTATTTATGTCTGCGGCTTGAACCCACACGCAGGCGAGGACGGCCATCTGGGCCGTGAAGAGATCGATGTCATTCGCCCTACCCTCGACGAACTCCGTCAGCAAGGGATGGATTTGGTAGGCCCCTTACCCGCGGACACCTTATTCCAAGAAAAATATTTGAACAATGCGGACGCCGTGCTGGCGATGTACCACGACCAAGGTCTTCCTGTGTTAAAATACAAAGGTTTTGGACGTTCGGTGAATATTAGTTTGGGTTTACCCTTGATCCGTACGTCCGTTGATCACGGCACAGCAATTGACCTTGCAGGTAAAGGAACTGCTGATGCCGGTAGCTTTCGCCACGCCATAGAACAAGCCATATTCTTGGCCACACAATCGAAACAAGCGCATGAATGATAAAATTCACATGGGCCATCACGCGCGTAAGCGTTTTGGCCAAAACTTTTTGCACGACCCTGTGGTCATCGAACGTATCGTTAAAGCCATCAACCCGAAACCAACCGACACCTTAGTCGAAATCGGTCCGGGTCTTGGCGCGATCACCGAACCGGTGGTTGAAAAAGCCGGCCGATTAACCGTCGTTGAGCTGGACCGCGATTTAGCGCAGCGTTTGGCTGAACATCCGGTGTTATCCAGCAAATTGACGATTCATCAGGCCGATGCGATGAAGTTTGACTTCCGCCAATTAATGCCCAGCGATGGCAAATTAAAGGTCTTCGGTAATCTGCCCTACAACATCTCAACGCCGTTGTTGTTTCATCTTTTTACCTTTGCGGATTGCATAGAAAATATGCATTTTATGTTGCAAAAAGAAGTCGTCGATCGCATGACTGCCGGCCCAGGCAGCAAAGAATTTGGTCGTTTAAGTGTGATGACGCAATTCTACTGCGACGCATTACCCGTGGTGGAAGTCGGGCCAGGCGCTTTTAAACCTGCACCGAAAGTCCATTCTGCAGTCGTGCGTTTGATCCCGAAAGCCGTTGCTAGTCGTGCGGATGTCCCGGTCGAGGTGCTGAATCGCGTCTGTCTAGAAGCGTTTAATCAACGTCGCAAAACCCTGCGCAACGGTTTTAGTAACTTCGCAAGCGCAGAACAGATTGAAGCACTAGGCATTGATCCAGGTATTCGCCCTGAACAGCTCGCCGTTGCAGACTTTATTCGCGTTGCACAGTGGCTGGCACAACAACCCGCCCAGGAGACCGAGGCATGAGCGTCCATGTCACCGTGGAAACTTTTTATATCGAAGCCCAATCCGATATCGCAGCTGAACGATTTGTGTTCGCTTATACCATCACGATCGATAACCAAAGCAGCCAAGCCGTGCAATTGTTACGGCGGTATTGGAAAATCACCGATGCAAATGGCAAAGTAACGGAAGTACAAGGGGATGGCGTGGTTGGTGAACAACCCCACTTAAAACCTAACGAACGTTATACGTACACCAGTGGTGCCGTGTTAGAAACACCGGTTGGCACCATGCAAGGTCATTATGACATGGTGTGTGCCGATCACTCTGAACTCGTGGTTCCTATCCCGTTGTTCCGCTTGGCAAAGCCTGGCGTGTTGAATTAACGATGGCGCATTATGTCATCGGTGACGTGCAAGGGTGCTACAGCCAATTACAACGGCTGTTAGATCTCATCCAGTTTAACGAAACCGATGATTTATTATGGTTTTGCGGTGATTTAGTGGCCCGTGGTCCTGAATCACTGCAAACGCTTCGCTTTGTAAAGTCGTTGGGCGCTTCAGCAGTTACAGTCTTGGGCAATCACGATCTCAACTTACTGGCCACCCGCTACGGTTTTGGCCGCATTCAGGCCAATGATTTATTAGATGAACTGATTGCGGCAGATGATTTCGCTGAACTGTGCGATTGGTTACAACAACAACCCTTGTTGGTTGCCGATGCCACGAAAGGTATTCTGGTACATGCCGGACTGGCGCCCGATTTCAGCATTGAACTCGCGATCCAATGTGCCAGAGACGTTGAACATCAACTACAGCATAATCCAAAGCAGCTGTTTGAAAACATGTATGGCAATACCCCAACCCGCTTAGTGGACGCGCAGAAACATACAGAACGTTGGCGCTACACTATTAACAGTCTGACACGAATGCGGTATTGTTTCGTAGATGGTGAATTAGAGCTCAAAGAAAAAGGCGAAATATCAACCAACCCAGATTTAGTGCCTTGGTTTGAGTTCTGGCGACACCGAGCTCATCCACCGATCTATTTTGGCCATTGGGCAGCACTAAATGGCTTCTCACCCGTGGATGGGATTTATGCTTTAGATACGGGATGTGTCTGGGGGAATAAGCTAACAGCTTTATGTACGGATACAGATCAGCGGTATAGTGTTGAAGGTTTTAAAAAACTACTATACTAACCGAAGTTTAGCGATGAAGTTGACGTTAGCAGCAACATCTTACGCATCGCAATAATACCAACCCGTTGGGAGTTTCTATGAAGTTGACCGTGGCTCTTCGCATCATTGGTGGGTTTGGAGGCATATCGCTCCTACTCGCACTAATAGGCATCCTTTCCGTCTTTAAACTTAATTCAATCAGTGATTCGACCAGTCAGGTCAATACAGTGTCAATTCCGGCTCTCGAAAATAGCGCCACGTTGCAAAGTGAATTTGTCAAAATGAGCAAAATCACCCTGCAAGCCTTCTTCACTGAGGATTTGAAAAAGATCGCCGAGTTAGAGTCAAACTTTGCAACAGAACAAGCGCTTTATGACAAAGCGGCATCCAACATGCAGCAGGTTACAGCCAAAGAGGATTCTCTCGCTTCCAGCTACAAGCAAACCATTGAAGCCTATGACGCTTTTGCCCCTGCAGCGACCAAGTTATTTGCTGACCTGAAAAAAAGCCTCACCCTGCGTGATGATATCAGCAGCAAGCTATCTGACCTCGAGCAACTCGGATGATGCTGCATCCTTAATCCTTGATTTCAGCGATGTCCGCGATGTCAAAGGTCGTTTCCCTAAATCAGCGGAAGCCGCAAGCAATTTAGAAACAGCGATGAACGCCTTAGTTAGCACTGTTGTCGATTTAACTCGCACTAACCAGGCAAACATTTCTGAGACTCTGAGCAATGAAATCCGTAATCGGATGACCGATATCAACAGCAAAGTCGCTACGATTAAAACCGAAACCAAAGGCAATGTAAGCTTAGTAGCTGATTTAGAAGAAAAAGCTGCGGCTATTGATGAATTGCTAAATGGTAGTGATGGTATTTTACCTCTGAAAGCACAACGTATCGCGGCCAGTGCATCTGCTGAAAAACAATTGGCAGCCGTTGAACAACAAACATTGGCAGCACTAAATGCCTTAAATGAACTTCTGTCTAAAGCTCGCTCAGCAGCTGGAGAGATCCAAGAGGAAACTGAAAGTGGTGTAAGCGCTGCTCAAACAACAATCGTCGTCTTCATGTTGTTATCCTTTGCTGCAGCCTTTGGTATCGCCTTCTGGACAACTCGTAGCATTAAAGAACCGTTGTCAAAAGTGAACGCAATACTTGGTGTTGTTGCCTCAGGCGATTTAACCAAACGTTTAGATGACTCTTCACAGGATGAATTTGGCGAGTTAGCTCGCGCCTGTAACACTGTTATTGGCAACTTACGTCAGCTGATCCAGGGTATTATTTCTCGCTCTACACAGTTGGCTGCCGCGTCAGAGCAAACCTCCGCGATCACAGTTCAGTCATCCGCTTCGATCCGCGAACAAAAATCACAAGTCACTCAAGCTGCAACTGCAACGACAGAAATGAGCAGTACATCGCAAGGTGTGTTGCAAAGTGCTAATGATGCCTTAGCGGAGATTAAACACGCTGATGCTGAAGCCGAGCGCGTCAAAGGCATCTCGTTAAACAACAAACAAACCATTCTGCAACTTTCAAAAGAAGTCGAACAAGCGTCAAAAGTCATCAATAAACTGCATCAAGACAGTGCATCCATTGGTAGCATTTTGGACGTTATTCGCGGTATCGCGGAACAAACCAATTTGTTAGCACTGAACGCAGCAATCGAAGCTGCTCGTGCAGGCGAGCAAGGTCGTGGCTTTGCGGTGGTGGCGGACGAAGTGCGTTCTTTAGCCAGTAAAACACAAAGTTCAACGCAAGAAATCCAAGCGATGATTCAAGTGTTGCAACAAGGTGCTCACGCCGCCGTTGAAGCAATGAACAAAGGGAAGCGTCAAGCAGAGAACTGCGTCTCACAAACTGAAGTTGCAGACCAAGCGCTGGAATCGATCACCAACGCTGTGCACTTAGCGCATGACATGAGTGAACAGATTTCTCACGCAGCGAAAGAACAGAATCAAGTTTCTCACGAAATTAGTAAATTGCTTGAATCTATCGTTAATATTGCCGAAGAAACGGCATCTGGCTCAGAGCAAACCTCAGACTCCAGTCACGAGGTTGCTCGCCTCGCAGAGGAACTTCGTCAGTCTGTTGATCAATTTAAGGTGTAATCACCTTCCAAAGTAAAAATCCACCTCCATAGGAGGTGGCTTTGCTTTAGGCCCCCTAGAAGGGGGCTTACTTAAGACTCTATTCCCAGCAGCAGCTGTCGTTGCTCTTCTTCTCTGGCGACTTTGTCTTGATGTC
>JACCDH010590699.1_pt1 | contig 12792 bp, 6 predicted proteins | sample 7442481 | NCBI WGS metagenome assembly JACCDH01 (sample SAMN15323433, study PRJNA562643) | freshwater metagenome | isolation source: river surface water | place: USA:Blue River Watershed | collected 2017-08-15
ATTTCTCTGGCATCACAAAACTCATTGCCGAACCTTTCTTACTCATCTCCATTCTTACAGGCGCTGTCATGGCAATGCTTTTATTTTGATCATTACCACCAAAAATATAACCTGCTAACTTTCTAAATCCGCTGCTGGCTACTTGCTTGTAGTTAACACCTGTAGAACGAATAGTTGCAAAGGTTGCTTTGGGATAAAATCGTATTTCAAAGCCATCTTCCTTTTTAACCACCCGATATTTTTGAGTTTCAATTTTTGACGTTGAAAGAGTTCTAAAAGATTGAAAGACAGTAAAAATAGCTGCTAAAGCCAATATTAGGTAAAATATTTTCATATTAATTATAACATTGAAAATGGGTAAATGTTTGGTGGCGGTGGGATTATCGGCTTCGTTTTACTTCGTCGACTTCTTTTATCACTGAATTAGACTTCTGTTTTACTACATCAACCCAAAGACTAGACATAATACGTCCTATTTTATATAATTCTATGGGAATTTCCCAAGAAAAAGGGTGGGAAGCAGCAATTTGGTAATGTTATTTATCATATTAAATCATAATATTTTTAACTAACTTAGCAATACCCCCATTCAGCTATTTCTAGCTGTCTTAAAATGAATTTTTTAAATCATTTTTATGAGGAAGAAATACCTATTATTTGCAATTTTTATTTTTGTTCTAACAGGAATTAAAGCACAAATTCCTGTTTTAAATCTAAAAAAAAATATTTTCAAGATGGATACTGCTTTTGAAAGAGAAGCATTATCAAGATCTTATTATAGGGCATTTAATAGATGGTTTAAACAAGCAGATATAAACAATGATGGCAAACTAGATTTAATTTTACAACCTTATCAGCATCAAAATAGAGCTGGTATTGTGTCAATACTTTATAATAAATCTAGCAATGCGAGTAACATTAATTATGAATCTGATAATTTAGGTAATTTTTATACAGAAGGTGATCCGGGACAGTTTGACGTAGGAGATGTGAATGGGGATGGAAATTCGGATGTATTGATAATGACTGAAAATTATCATGGCAAACCAGAGGACAAGCCATTAGAATGGTATGTTACATCGTCAAACGATCATACAGTTGATAAATTATTCTTGAATAGAGGGAATGGGGCTTTTACTAAATTGACTTTCCCTGATACATTAAATACCACATCTGGCAGGTTAATTAATATAAATAACGATCAAAAAAAGGAGATATTAATAACCAATTATACCAAGCCTATAGAAGTAGATCCACTTCGTAGAGATCAGAATTTAATTTATAAATACGAGTTGAATAATGATAAACTTGTAAGAAAAACAACATTTTTTAGCGATAATAATAATCTTTTTTCTAGGGTTGGCCACGCCACAGAAATTGGAAATAAAATATATTTTCAATTACAAGATATAAGTAATCAATTTATTAATCCCGTTTATGTAATTTCTTTTAATAAGGGCGATTCCCTTTCAGTCTTAAGTCCACATGATACAGTAGCAGTTATTATTCCAACTAGGAAAATTAAGGACGAGTATTCGTATACGTATTTCCCAGTCAATGAGTTTGGTATTCATATTGTTGATTTAGATAATAATGGTACTATTGAAGTGGTTACTCAAGAGGCGATGAATATAAAATATACAGATGGGAGGTCTGTCGCTAATGATATTGGGGACTTTAATTTAGGTGTGAATGGGTTATCTCATACAAGAATACAGGTGTATAATAAAACGGGTAATATCTCTGATCAGTGGCTTGATAGTACAATGCAATATGATCCAACTAGAATTGCACATGGAAATGGAATCAAATTAGAAGATATAAATAATGATGGACTTATAGATATTCTACCAATAGCAGGTTGGGGTTGGTGGCCATTTACAATGGGTGACTCATTAATTGCCAAAGATATTAAAAAGAAAAGAGTACTCTTAAATAAAGGGAATAAACTTGAAGCGTTTACACTTGATTTTAAGGATGAAAAAGATTTAAATACTTTGCAAGCCCAGGCGTTTACTTATCCAATCTTTTTTGAAAAAAATAAACCAGGTGGCATTTTGTATATTAAAGAAGGTGGCTCAAGTAGTAACACGTCATTTAATGATATGAATGGTATCATTAATATTGATTTTTCTCAATTCAAATTTCCTTGTGAGGTATATAAGCCTGAAATAAATTTCCAAGGAAGTTTAGCGATTCCATTTGGGCTCGATTCTACCACAATAGCTATTGATTCTGTTGCCGGAATTAATACACTGTGGTATAAAGACAATAAAATTATTAGTTTTAAAAACACCATTCATATTAGTGAGATTGGAACCTATAAGGTTAAAAGACTTAATCTAGGTGGTTGTGTAAACGAAAAATCTTTTACAATTGTTAAAGCGCCACAAGTAATTGTTCAAACAAAAAGCACAAAATTCAATTTTTCAATACCTGATATTGGTGTTGAGTCATTAAATGGTCAGGGTTTGGGTGGTGCTTTAAACGAAGCAACATCTGGTGCAGTTTTATATTCTCTTAATGGAAAAGAGCATATAATTGTTATTCCATCTTATAGTTCTAAGCCGCTATCTCCTTTACATTTTACAAATGAAGTCAATGGCTGGCAGTTTAAAAAGTATTATAACAATGTTACTATGGGTAACGCAAGAAACTATGTATTTGTAGATTCTGCGACTATTGCTTATGCAGATCATGGTCTAGAAAATGGGAATCCATGGCCATATGGTGATGTTTATACGGTCAAGAATGAAGGAGATACATTAAATTGGAAAAAAATATCCAATCATAAAAGTTTTTATCATTCAATTGCGACTGGTGATTTAAATAATGATGGTTTATATGATTTAATTGGACTTCATATGGGGACTTACAATCCTTGGACAGGTATCAATAATTTACATCCATATTTACAAAATAGTGATAATAGTTTTACTGAGGGTAAAGATATTCTTCAAAATTCAACTTTTCTGGGAGAGAATACTGGTGCGGGTTCAGTTGTTATTGCTGACGTAATGGGGGATAAAAAACCTGAAATTATTAAAGCACAATATGGAGGTGATCCAACAAATCCATATGCTTATGCCATTTATGGTTATGATGCTGTATCACAAAAATATAAGTTCCTTAAAAAACCAAAAAACAAAGGTGTTTTTTCAGAATCTAAACAAGGGTCTACATCAATTAAATTAGCAGATTTTGATAAAGATGGGAAGATAGATATGGCTATAGCAAGTGAAGGCTATCCAAGTACTAGAATACAAATTTGGCAAGGTTTAGGGGAGGGTGAATTTGAGCCAGGGCAAATATTATCATATAACGATACTGCAAAAGGTTATCCAGATAGTTCAAATACATTTAGAGAGTTTGAAATTGCAGATATAGATAATGATGGCTGGCTCGACATAATGGTTCACCCTTTTCATTTTGGGAATAAATTTAGAATTAACCCGGGTCCTCAAAATAATAATCCAAAAAATGGCGGCTGGGTTGGAACTGGTGTATCTATACAAAACTCAATTTGGAAAAACCAAAATGGCTTATTTTACACTTTACCTAACAAGTTAGATGTTTTAGGAACTTATCCTGGTTTCATAAAAGGGTTTTATGTAAGTAAAAAATTGAAATATTTTGGATTTGAACAAGATCAAGACAGCCAAAATCTTCATTCTGCAAAACTTCACGAGTATACCCTATTTTTTTGTAATAATCTTGTAAAGCCATTGTTCAATACAACGAATTTTTCGTTTTGTGCAGGAGATTCTTTAAAGCTTTCTATTTCAAATACAAATAAAGGTGATACAATAAAATGGTATTTTGGTGACAAGTCAGATTTGACTAATGTAAGTAACAAAATATTTAAAGAAGGTCTTAAACTTCATGTTACTAGAACGGACAGCTTAGGTTGTATCATTTCATCAGATACCGTTCAATTAAAGAAGTTAGCAATTCCTGATATGCCAATAATCACACGAGACACTGCTAATAATCTTGTTTCTAATGCAACGATTAAAAATACTTGGTATAAAGACGGCACATTAATTTCAGATACTACACAAAAAATTAAACCTTCTGGTGTAGGGTCCTATACTGTTAAAACAACTCAAAATGAGTGTATAAGTGCTATGAGTGCTCCTTATTATTATTTAGTAACTGATATCGTTAGATTGAGCTTGGATGAGTTCATTAAGTTGACTCCTAATCCTTTCATCAATTATATGAATATTGACTTTGTTGTTAAAGGACACCAAAGAATGAATATTGATGTTTTCTCTGCTGCAACAGGTGCAAAAGTTGCAACAAGAATTGCTGTAACAGCAGGATCTAGATTAACATTCAATGAATTAAACCCAGGTATTTATTTTGTAAGAGTTGCTTCGCCTGATATGAAAGTATCTCATCAGTTTAAAATGGTTAAATTATAATTTATGCAGTATTTGAAATTTTCAATTAGAAAAGCAGCATCATTGCACTAAGTGCTATTGTAGTATCTTTTACTGGATGCAGTAAAGGCGGGGAAAGTCCTGCTCCAACTCCTACACTACCCCCATTTGTGATTGCAGAGTCGGATATTGTATTTAAAGTAGACGTTTCAGGTTCTGTTGAATTATAGCACTGTCTTTGTTGTAGTTGGAACATTCCTGTTTTGAATACAAATATCACTTCTACGTTACCTACAGATGGCGTAACGATAGATGTCTCTGTAAAGAAGAAATCAGATAATACTGCTGTATTTACTACAAGTTTTTCTTCTTCTTCAGCTAGTAATCTTGTTACTGTAACTGGATTAACTGCAGGAACACTTTATGTTGCTTCAGTCACAGTTACTTCAAAGTCAAAAGCTTCTAACACTGCTTTAAAGACGTTTGAATTAGCATCTAAGTAGTACTACCCGATTATAACCGAGCCACATAAAACAATACAAAAGACTACAAAAGCGTGCCACAATGGCATAAAAAAACTCCGATTTTTTGATAAAATCGGATCTTAGTGCTATTTACAAGCTAGATTGTGATCCCGCCGGGGCCTCCTTTTAAATAATAACTCTGGCATTATCAGTGAATTAGACCTCTATTTTATTACCTCAACCCAAAGACGAGACATAATGCGTTCGATTTTACATAATACTACTGAAATTTCTCAAGAAAAAGGGTAGGAGGCAACAGTTTGCTAATGTTATTTATCATATTTAATCATAATTTTTTAAACTAACTTCGTAATACCCCCATTCAGGTGAATCCATCTGTCTTAAATGAACATTTAACAATCATTTATATGGTGAAATTATTGTCTAAAATTGCTGGCTTCTTTTTCTTAGCCTTCTTTATTTCAATTTCTAATTTATCTGCCCAAGCACCTTTAGGATTTAACTACCAAGGTGTTGCTTTAACAAATGCAGGAACACCAGTTTCAAATAAGGTGATATCATTGAGGATTTCACTTATTGAATCTCAACAGTTAGGATCAATAAGATTTCAAGAGACACATAACGTCAATACAGATGCATATGGTCAATTTTCTGTCATTATTGGTAATGGCCAAACAACTACAGGAAAGATGTCAGATGTTCAATGGAGTAAGTTTCCCTATTATATGAAGGTTGAATTGGATTTAAATGGAGGGACTGCTTATGTATTTGTTGGGACTTCACAGTTATTATCTGTTCCTTATGCATTGTACGCCAATAATGCAGGTGCTGCAAGTATTAGTGTGGATAGTTTAAAAAGCGAGTTAGCAACAATTAAATTGATCCAAAAAGGAGATAGTATCATTTTAAATAATGGACGAGGTTCAGTGTATATTCCAAAGATTGATTCTTTGGCAAAAATTGCAAGTCAAATCTCAACAATAAAATCAGCTACTATTAAAGTAATAAAAGATTCTGCAACTAGACAAGGATACGGTTTTGCAATTGGAAACGATGCATTAAAGAATATGGACTCGGTTGTAATTAATTCAAACAATTACGCAATAGGTTTTGGCGCTGGAGCTGGTTTAGTAAAAGGGAAAGATATTTACAATTTAAATGAAAATATTTTACTAGGAACTGCCACAGGGGCTGGTCTAGGTACTGCAATTACGGATAATTTTGGAGCCAATTATAATATTTTCCTAGGCAATTATGCTGGTCAAAATGTAAGATCTAATGCCTCAAATAACGTTTTAATTGGATGGGAATCAGGTAGATTTTCAAGTGGCACTATACCAAATAAAAATGCGTCATTTAATCAAAACGTGGCAATAGGAGGAAGGACCATGCAATATGCAATTAATGCTAATGCTAACGTATCTATAGGAGCTGAGAACTTAAATAGATCAAAAGACATAAGTAGAAATGTTGCAATAGGAACTAACATTGCTAGTGATTTTAATGGCGATGATAATGTTATTATAGGCTCTGAAATGTTATTAGATACATCCTCTAATGGAAGTAAGAATGTTATTATAGGATCAACAGTTGCAAGAAACTTAAGAGGAAGTGGAAATGTGATCTTAGGTTACAAAGCCGCAAATGATTCTATTTTCCTAAACACAAGTAATAAATTAATTATTGCGAATGATAAAACTAAGACGCCACTTGTATATGGTGAATTTGATAATAAGAAAGTGACTATTAATGGTGATTTGACTGTGACTGGGAAGTTGAATGGGGCTAGTGTTTCAAATTCTACATTTACAGATAACTTTTCAAATGTTTTTGTCGGTCAAAATGCTGGTTCAAATTATAACGATTCTTTTAAATATGGTTATGGAACCAATACAGCTGTTGGAGCTAACGCCCTTCGAAATAATACTGATTATTGGAACGTTGCTATAGGTGGTAATGCATTAACTAATGGAACAAACTCAAGACAAAATACTGCTATAGGTTATAATTCAATGGTAAATTATAAAAAAGGTTTTGATAATGTTGCGGTTGGATATGCTACACTTGGTAGCTTAGACTCTGGTATTTATAATACCGCTCTTGGAACTCAAACTCTATTGAACTTAGAATCGGGTAATGATAATACAGGTTTAGGATATAGAGCTATGGCTGATTTAAAATCAGGTAGCTACAATGTTGCAATTGGCTGGGGCGCCGGCAATGCTTTAGATACTGGATCAAGTAATATTTTTATTGGAAGATATTCAGGATCAGATCAAATTTTTAAAAAAATCAATAATAAGTTAATAATACATAATTCACCAACTGCTAATCCACTAATCTATGGCGAGTTTGATAATAAGAAATTAACAATAAACGGTGATTTAGTTGTCACTGGAAACGTTAGACAAGTTGTTTCTTCAAATACAACAGGGTATAACAATACAATTCTTGGTTCAAATGCTTTTATTTCAAATACAACTGGATCACAAAATATTGCTATTGGAGATAGTGTATTAAAGAGGTCAACAACAGGTAATAATAACACTGCGGTTGGATATAGGGCAATGAGTTTTAATACAACTGGAACCGAAAATTCAGCATTTGGCATATTGGCTTTACAAAGCAACACAGGAGGTGTAAGAAATAATGCTTTTGGAAATGGAACAATGGCCCAAAACTTAACTGGTAATGAAAATAGTGCATTTGGTAGTGGGGCTTTAAATAAAAATACTACAGGCGACAAAAATACTGCAATAGGGAACGAAGTTTTAAAATCTAATACAACTGGTCAATATAATTCCGCTTTAGGTTATTTAGCACTTGCATCAAATACTACCGGAAGTTATGAAACTTCAATTGGAGAGGAAAGTTTATTTTCAAATACAACTGGGTATGCAAATACAGCATTAGGAGCTAAAGCATTGTATAATAATACCTCTGGTAGTTATAATGTTGCAATTGGGGAAAGTTCGATTTTATATAACACAGTTGGTTATAGCAATACTGCTGTTGGACCTAAAACATTATATTACAATACTACAGGATTCAGAAACACTGCAATTGGGGATAGCTCTGCTTTTTCAAATACAACAGGTTATGAAAATACAGCTATGGGTGCTTTTTCGCTTTCTTCAAATACAACTGGTTTTTATAATACTGCGATAGGAAATAAATCATTAACCTCAAATACAACAGGAAGAGATAATACAGCTTTAGGTTTACTTGCTTTATCATCAAATTCAACAGGTAATAGTAATACTGGAATAGGTAATGGAGCATTACAAAGTAATACAGATGGATATCAAAGTATTGCTATTGGCCAAGGAGCATTATATTCAAATACAACGGCAAATAAAAATAATGCAATTGGTTTTGAAAGTTTGAATAAAAACACAACAGGTGCAGATAACGTTGCCTTTGGTCATAGTTCATTATATACAAATACTACTGGCAGTCAGAATGTTGCTATTGGTAATGAAGCGTTGAATAAAAACACAACAAGTAGTAAAATTGTAGCAGTTGGTTTTAAAGCATTATCAAAACAAACTGTTTCTTATGGTAATACTGCTATTGGTGGAAATTCAATGGAAAATACAACTACTGGATGGCATAATACGGCTTTGGGTGATAATAGTTTAATTGGAAACACAACAGGATCTGATAATGTTGCTATAGGATCAAATGCATTAGTTTCACAAACAACAATTGGCGGTACTACAGCAGTGGGGTCATTTAGTTTGAATGCCAATACCACAGGTATTCAAAATACTGCAGTAGGTTACGCCACTTTAGAAAAAAATACTACAGGAAGTTCGAATATAGCTATAGGTTATTCTAGTTTAAAAATCAATACAACAGGGGGTAATAATGTTGCATTAGGTCAATCAGCTTTAGCTGCAAATTTAACAAGCAGCGCAAATATAGCAATTGGTTCTGTTGCTTTAAGGAATCATACAACTGGAGATGGTAACGTTGCAATCGGGCATAATGCTTTATTTACTGATGTTTCCGGGGTAAGTAACACAGCTTTAGGTTATAATTCACTATATGCTAACATAAGTGGATCATATAATAATTCAATTGGTTATGAATCTTTAAAATCAAACACAACTGGCTCTGATAATTCAGCTTTTGGTAATAATGCACTTAAGTCAAACACAACAGGACTTGAAAATTTAGCAATTGGTACATCTGCTTTATATTCAAATACAACAGCTAACTCAAATGTGGCAATTGGTTTTGAGGCTTTACAAAGTAATACTGTAACTAGTAGCATGGTTGCAATAGGTGTAAGGACCTTGAAGTCAAATACAACCGGTTTTGGGAATGTTGCAGTTGGATCAAATAATATGCAAAACAATACAATAGGAAGCGAAAATACTTCTTTGGGTTCTTGGACTTTACTTAATAATATATCTGGTGACGCAAACACTGCAATAGGTAGTGAGGTTTTAAGGTTTAATACTACTGGAGATAATAATACTGCAATAGGTAAACAAGCATTACATAGAAATACAACTGGTGGAATAAATATGGCATTAGGTCAAGATGCATTAAGTAATAACGTATCAAATAGCGGGTCACTTGCAATAGGTAATAGTGCTATGCAATATTCAGATAATAGAACAACAGGTAGAACAACAGGAAACACAGCTATTGGACATGAATCTTTAAAAGGAAGTTCAACTCCTGCAAATAATATTGGTCAATATAATAGTGTAATTGGTTATCAAACTTTAATTGCAAATACAAGTGGTAATTATAATTCTGGTATTGGCTATAGAGCCTTGTACAGTAACACTTCAGGAGAAGATAATGTTGCTTCAGGTGCAGGGGCGTTGTATTTAAATACAACTGGTGGATTTAATATAGCAATTGGGAATAATTCTTTGTATTCAAATAAGGGAAATGAAAAGTCTGTTGCAATTGGACATAATGCTATGTTTTATGCTGATGATAGATCTTCCGGAAGAACTGCAGCCAATACGGCTGTAGGGTATGAGGCATTAAGAGGAAGTACAACCCCGGCAAATAATACTGGACAAAATAATACTGCTTTGGGTTATCAAACATTGTTTTCAAATACAACTGGTTATAATAATACAGCATTAGGTGAATCTGCTTTGAAGTCAAACACAACAGGAGATCGAAATGTTGCAATAGGAACCGGGTCATTACAATTAAATACTATTGGTAAGTATAATATTGCAATAGGATCAGACGCAATGCAATCAAATATTATTGGCGAACGAAATACAGCAGTAGGCATGAAAACATTAAGACTATCAACTGGTAATTCTAATACAGCAGTTGGTTTTTATAGTTTAGAATTAGCAACTTCAGGCCAATATAACACTTCTGTTGGTGATCAATCATTAAGTTCAACAACAACTGGGGATAACAATACTTCAATTGGCTATAATGCTGGTAGTAGCTTAACCACAGGATCTAATAATATTTTGATTGGTTCAAATGTACAACCATCATCGGCCTCTGTATCAAATGAGACTATAATTGGTAATGCTTCTACAGTTTCAGCTGACATAAAAGGTACACTAAAGTCAAATGGACAAATTTTATCTTTCTCAACTAAAAATGCAAGTTATAATGCATTAATTTCTGATGAGATAATTACAGGAGATGCGACCTCTTCTGCATTTACAATAACACTTCCTACAGCAGTTGACAAAACTGGACAAACTTATACTATTAAGAGAATTAATTCGGGATCTAATACAGTTACTGTCGGAACAACTTCATCTCAGACCATTGATGGATCAACCACATATGTATTAAGTGCTCAATATAAATACGTTAAGGTAGTAAGTGATGGGGCAAATTGGATAATCGTTGGTAATAATTAATTGTAGAATATTTATTTAAATGAAAAAACTACTATTTATATTATCAATATTGTGTTTTGGTCAATTGAATGCCCAAACCATCAAGCGTGGGTCTATCAACTCCATTGGGTTTACTAGCCCTAATGTAAACTTCTCAGTAGGGCAGTATACAGCGGGTAATTACAGTTCAGGAACTAATAAAATTACAGTTGGTTTTCAGCAGCCCTTGAGGATTTCATTAGATACAACGATAGCTATCATTGGGAATCTAAGTATATGTCCTGGTGATACGACAGTGATTAAAGCAAATAGCTCTCCGTTCTATACTTGGTATAAGAATGACACTGTATTTAAGGCAAAGGATACTTCTTTAATTAAACTAACTCAAAATGATACAGGAGTATACCGTATTGCTTATTCAGATGGATTAGGTCATTTTGATTCATCAAGAAAGGTTGTTATTACCAAGAGTCCATATCAAAATCCACCTACGCCAGCTATATTCAGAGATACTGCTGGATTCTTGACATCGAATTACAATACAGGCAATCAATGGTATAAAAATGGGGTAGCAATACCTGGAGCTACTGATTTTAAGTATAAGCCAACAGAAAATGCACAATACACAGTTACTACTGTTCAAAATGGATGTACTAGTCAAAAAGGAACTTCTTACTTCTACCTAGTAACAGATATTGTAAATTTAGATGATAACCAGTTTATTAAAGTTACACCTAATCCGTATAGTTCAAATGTATATTTACACTTCTTCTTAATCCGTTATAATAGTTTAAATGTGGATGTATTAGACTTTGCTACAGGGAGGCCAATTGCAAATAGGGTGAAGCAGCCAACGGGATCTAATTTGAATCTTCAATCTCTTTCTACTGGAGTTTATATCATTAAGGTTTATTCTTCAGATATGAAGTTTGTGCATATGTTTAAGATTGTAAAACTGTAATAGATGAAACCTGCTTGTAAGCTAATAATACTTTGTTCATTTTTAATGATTGGGTTAAATTCTTATTCACAAATAAATAATAGTGATTCACTTTTACTTGAACAAAGTTTTAAAAGTAAACTACGTCTGTCATTTGGATTGGGCATTTCTAATTTGGAGCAAAAAGTAACCGGACCTGCAACAAATGTAACTTCAAATTTAAATGTTTTAAATATTGGCTTTTATACAAATTATAAAATTCGTGAAGGTTTATTCATAGAAGCAGGCATTGCCTCTTTAATTGGCTCAAGTTTTAATTATTACTATGAAAATGTTAATTCGTTATCAAATCTAAAAAATTATAATTCTAATTTTCAAAGACCAATAAATACCTCTTTCTCATTAGTAAATACTAGTATTAATCTAAATGCATCGATATTTAGAAAAAAGCCAAATGCTTTATTTTTCATACCTGATTATGTATTTCTTGGCCCAAGATATGATGCAATAATAGGAGGGGGAAGTTTGAAATATAAAAATAACTTAGGTTATCAATATGGGATAAAGTATAAACTAGGGTTAAAATATTCAAATATTTACCCTGTTTTATCAATTTCACAAACTCCAAATATTTACAAATCTGGCAGGCCAATTATAACAGATATAACAAATCGTTATATTGGGTTTAGTTTATTTATCGAAAGCAAAGAAGGTATAAAGAAATTCAAGAAATATACTCCATCCTCCAACCTGAAATTCATAGATATTCCGCTTTTTAGATGGTTAAAAAAATCATGATCTTAAAATCGAGCCACACAATCCAATACAAAAGACTACAAAAATGTGCCACAAAGGCATAAAAAAACTCCGAAATCGCATGATTTCGGAGTTTTTAATTTAGGGATTTTCGGCTTCGTTTCACTCCGCCGACTTCCCAACGCATTGAGCTAACTCAAAGCTCCTAACCAAAACACTTCGTGTTCTGGTTGCTTTTTTGCTTCTCGTCTGCTTACGTGAGCAAGCTCCCGACGCAGCCTTAAAACAAAAAAGCCCCGACTTGCGTCGGAGCTTTGTGATCCCGCTGGGACTCGAACCCAGGGCCCATACATTAAAAGTGTATTGCTCTACCAACTGAG
>JACCDH010996805.1_pt1 | contig 12792 bp, 10 predicted proteins | sample 7442481 | NCBI WGS metagenome assembly JACCDH01 (sample SAMN15323433, study PRJNA562643) | freshwater metagenome | isolation source: river surface water | place: USA:Blue River Watershed | collected 2017-08-15
CATCCCCGTCACCCGCCGGCCGCTGGCACAGGCCAATGCGGCAATGGAAGACCTGCACCACGGCCGTGTGGTGGGCCGCACCGTTCTGATACCGTAAAAATGTTTTTTTGTTCGAGCAAGGACCCACTCTGTGACCTATCCCCAGCTGAGCCTGTACATCGACGGTGAATTCATCCAAGGCGGTGGACGCCCCACCCAAGACATCCTGAATCCGGCAACCGGCCAGGTGATCGCCCAGTTGCCGCACGCCACGCCGCAAGACCTGGACCGCGCCCTGGCCGCAGCCGCACGCGCTTTTGAATCCTGGAAGAAGAGTTCACCCCTCGAGCGCAGCCAGGTGCTGCGCAAGGTGGGCGAACTGGCACGGGCCCGTGCACAAGACATTGGCCGCGGCATCACGCTTGACCAGGGCAAGCCGCTGGCCGAAAGCGTGGGCGAGGTGATGTTCTGTGCCGAGCATGCCGAGTGGCATGCCGAAGAGTGCCGCCGCATTTATGGCCGCGTGATCCCGGCACGCAATCCGGCCGTTCGGCAAACCGTGCTGCGCGAGCCGGTGGGCGTGGTGGCCGCCTTCTCACCCTGGAACTTCCCCTTCAACCAGGCCATTCGCAAGGTGGCCGCGGCTGTGGGCGCGGGCTGCAGCGTGATTCTCAAGGGACCCGAAGACGCGCCCAGCGCGGTGCAGGCCATCGCCCAGTTGTTCCATGACGCGGGGCTGCCCAAGGGCGTGCTCAATGTGGTGTGGGGCGTGCCGTCTGAGGTGTCCACGCACCTGATCGAAAGCCCGGTGGTGCGCAAGATCACCTTCACCGGCTCCACCGCGGTGGGCAAGATGCTGGCCGCCAAGGCCTCTTCGCTGATGAAGCGCAGCACCATGGAGCTCGGCGGGCATGCGCCAGTGATCGTGTGCGACGACGCCGACGTGGACGCCGCCGTGGCCCTGATGGTGGGCTACAAGTTCCGCAATGCAGGGCAGGTCTGCATCTCCCCCACGCGCTTTTATGTGCAAGAGGGTGTGTACGACCGCTTCGTGGCTGACTTCGTGGCCAAGACCCGCGCCTTGAAGGTGGGCGACGGCTTGGCCGATGGCACGCAAATGGGCCCGCTGGCCCAGGCCCGCCGGGTCGGCGCCGTGGCCGGCTTCATCGACGACGCGCGCGAGCGTGGCGCCAGCATCTTGGTGGGGGGTGCGCCCATCCCCGGGGTGGGCAATTTCTTCGCGCCCACCGTGGTGGCCGACCTGCCCGACAACGCGCGGCTGCTGCATGAAGAGCCCTTTGGTCCGGTGGCCGGCATGATTCGCTTCAAGACCATCGATGAAGCGCTGCAGCGCGCCAATGCCCTGCCCTACGGCTTGGCCTCGTATGTCTTCACCCGCTCCAACCACAACGCCCATGTGCTGAGCACCGGCTTGGCCGCCGGCATGGTCAGCGTGAACCACCTGGGACTGGCCCTGGCCGAAACGCCCTTTGGTGGCATCAACGACAGCGGCATGGGCAGCGAAGGCGGCAGCGAAACCTTCGACGGTTACCTCAACACGAAGTTCGTCACCCAGCTCAACGGATGAGCGCTGGGGACCTGAGGGCTTCAGGAGGCCGCGATGGCCTTTGTTGAGCGGGGCGAGGCGCGCATCTACTGGAACTCGCTGGGCCAAGGCGAGCCGGTGGTGCTGGTCATGGGCCTGGGCTGCAGCTCTGCGCTGTGGTTCAGGGTGGCGCCTCAACTGGCGCGCAGCCACCGCGTGATCCTGCTGGACAACCGGGGTAGCGGCCAAACGCGGGTGCGCAACGCCATGGTGCACCGCGTGTCGGCCATGGCCGCGGATGTGGCCGCCGTGCTGGACGCAGCCGGGGAAAGCAGCGCGCATGTGGTGGGCTTTTCCATGGGCGGGATGATCTCGCAGCAGTTCGCCATCGACTTCCCACAACGGGCGCGCTCCTTGGCGCTCCTGGGTACCCACCCCGGTGGCACCTGGGCCGTGCAGGCCGCTGACCGTGTGCGGCAGTTGCTGTTCGAAAAGGCCCACATGAGCGCCGAAGAAAGCCTGCGCCGCATGCGTCCGCACACCTATGGCCGCCACACACCGGATGCCCTGTTTGAAGAAGATGCCCTGGTGCGCCTGGCCAACCAACCCAGCCCGCGCGACTACCAGGCGCAGTTGTACGGGCTGATCTACTGGGCGGCTTATCCCCGCCTGTTGCAGGTGCAGGCGCCCACCTTGGTGCTGCACGGCCTGCAAGATGAATTGATCCCACCAGCCAACGGCCGCTTGATCGCCAACCGCATCCCCGGGGCGCGCTTGGTGGAATTGGAAGAAGCCAGCCACTGGTTGATGACCGACAGCAACGCCGCCTGCCTGCAGGCCTTGAACGAACACCTGCAAAGGAACCGAGCCGCATGAACACGCCCCGCTTGCCGATTCCCGAGGGCAGCCTGCAAGGGCTGCGCGTGATCGACCTGTCCCGCGTGCTGGCGGGCCCCTACTGCACCCAGATCCTGGCCGATCACGGCGCCGATGTCCTGAAGGTAGAGCCGCCCGTGGGCGATGAAACCCGTGGCTGGGGGCCCCCCTTCGACGCGCAAGGCACCGCCTCCTACTTCCACGGCCTGAACCGCAACAAGCGGGGCTGCACCATGGACCTGACCCAGGCCGAGCAGCGCCAAACCCTGTTGGGGTGGCTGGCAGAAGCGGACGTCTTGGTGGAGAACTTCAAAACCGGCACCATGGAGAAATGGGGCTTGGGGCCGGACGAGCTGCTGCAGCGTTTTCCGCGCCTCGTGTACGCCCGCATCACCGGCTTTGGCACTGACGGCCCGATGGGAGGCCTGCCCGGATACGACGCGGCCATCCAAGCCCTGTCGGGCATCATGAGCGTCAACGGCGAGCCCGATGCGCGTGGCGGCGAGCCCTTGCGCGTGGGCCTGCCGGTGGTGGACATGGTGACCGGGCTGAACGCCGCGGCAGGCGTGGCCTTCGCGCTGATCGAGCGGCAGCGCAGTGGGCGCGGGCAGTTTCTGGAAGTGGCCTTGTACGACGCCGGCTTGTCCCTGTTGCACCCCCACGCCGCCAACCACCTGATGGACGGGCGCATCCCGGGGCGCAGCGGCAACGCACACCCCAACATCACGCCGTATGACACCTTTGCCACGGCCACCGAGAAGATCTTCTTGGCCGTGGGCAACGACAAGCAGTTCGCCACCCTGTGCCGGGTCATTGGTGTGTCAGACCTGCCCCTGGATGAACGCTTCGCCTCCAACGGCCAGCGCACCCGCCACCGCAGCGCCTTGAAGGAACGCCTGGAAGCTGCGCTGGCGGCCTTTGCCTGCAAGCCCTTGGCCGACCAATTGGTGCGCGAAGGCGTGCCCTGTGCACCGATTCAGGACGTGGCCACCGCGCTGGCCGACCCGCACACCCAACACCGGGGCATGGTGGTGTCCATTGGCGAGTACCGCGGCGTGGCCTCGCCCATCAAACTGGCCCGCACGCCGGCCAGCTACCGCATGGCGCCGCCTGCGCGCAGCAGCGCCACCTGAGTGTCGGTTAGGCCACGCCGCAGGCGCGCAGGGCGATACCCATGCCAGCGCACACTGCCAGCACGCCCACCACGCCGGCTCGGTAGCGAAACAGCGCCACGGCGGCGCCCAGGCCCACCAGCAGCGCTACACCGTCCAAGGATTGCCAAGCACCCCACAGTGCAGGCCACGTGCCCACGCCATGGTCAGCCATGGCAGTCCCCAGCTTGCCCTGCGGCCACAGCACCTGCAACCCAAAAAACAGCGCCAAGTTCAGGATCACGCCCACCACTGCTGCCGTGATGGCCGACAGCGGCGCCGTAAGGCCCAGGTTCCCGCGTGTGGCCTCCACCACCGGTGCGCCGGCCAGGATGAAGATGAACGAGGGCAAGAAGGTGAAGAGTGTGGCCACCGTGGCCGCCAGTGCGGCCCCGCCGAACAACGCCTGGGGCCCCAAGACCTCGTGCGTCCATCCGCCCACAAAGCCCACAAAGGCCACCACCATGATCAGGGGCCCTGGCGTGGTCTCGCCCAACGCCAAGCCGTCCATCATTTGCGCCGCGCTCACCCACTGATGGGTTTCCACGGCCCCCTGAAACACATAGGGCAGCACCGCATAGGCGCCCCCAAAGGTGAGCAAGGCCGCCTTCGTGAAGAACCAAGCCATCTGGGGCAAGGGTGAAGCCCAGCCGAACACCAGCGTGACCACGGCCATGCCCATGGCCCACAGCCCCAATCCCAGGGCCAGTACCTTCAAGACGGCTCGCAGTGACGGACGCGCGGGTTCGCTCCATCCTGCAGGGGCACTGGACGGGGCACCGGAAGCGGCGAACGCCTGTGGCCAAATCCGGGCGCCCCACCAGCCCACCAAGGCTGCTGCGGCCACGATGGCGGGAAACGGGGTGTCCAGCACCGTGATGGCCAAGAATGAGGCCGCTGCCAAGCCCCACATCCAGCGGTTCTTCAATGCGCGGGTGCCGATGCGGTGGGCGGCGTGCACCACCAGGGCGGTCACCGCCGGCTTGAGGCCGTAGAACGCACCGGCCACGGCCGGCACGTCCCCAAATCGCACGTACACCCAACTCAGCCCGATCAAGATGAACAGTGACGGCAACACGAAGAGCACACCCGCCACGATGCCGCCCCAGGTCCGGTGCATGAGCCAGCCGATGTAGGTGGCCAGCTGCTGGGCCTCAGGCCCGGGTAGCAACATGCAGTAGTTCAAGGCGTGCATAAAGCGCGCCTCGCTGATCCACCGCCGGCGCTCAACCAACTCGGCATGCATGATCGCAATCTGCCCGGCAGGCCCACCAAAGCTGATGAAGCCCAGCTTGAGCCAAAAGCGCAAAGCCTCAGAGAAGGACACCGATGCAAGCGGCGCCGCCGAATCAGGCGACACCGGCTCGCGCCCTGCGCTGCTCATCCCGTTCGTGCTCAGGCAAAGTGCTGCTGCAAGCCGCGCAGCATCTGCATCAGCTGCTGCTGCAAAACGGCAAAGTGCGCGATCTTGAGCCCCGTGCGCTGGTCCATGTAGAGGCGCTTGTTGATTTCCAACTGCAGGCTGTGGCGGCCGGCTGCCGGGTCGGAGTGGGCCCGCACCAGCTCCACGCCTTTGAAAGGGTCGTTGACCTTGACGCTGTAGCCGTGGCGCTTGAGCTGTTCCTGCACAAAGGCCGTCACCTCAGCGCTGCACGTGGTGCCGTCGCGGTCGCCCAGCACAAAGTCGGCCCGTGGTGTACCCGCCCCGCCCTCGCCCATGGCGCCGGCCACCGCATTCATCGAGTGGCAGTTGATGTGCACCACGCGGCCATGGGCGCGGTGTGCCGCGTCCATCAAGTAACGCAGGGCCTGGTGGTAGGGCCGGTGGCAGCGCTCGATGCGCGAGAGCACTTCAGCCACCGTCAAACGACGGTTGTAGATCGGCCGCCCGTCGTCCAGGGTTCGCCACAGCAGGGCCTTGCCGAGTGCCCCTTTCCCACTGGGCTCATACACATGGGGCCATGGCCCCTCGAGGAGTTCCAGATCAATGTCACCGGCGTGGCGGTTGGCATCCAGGTAGGTCCTGGGGAACTGTGCCGCCAGCAAGGGAATACCCAGTTCGGCAGCTGGCGCGTACAGCTCATCGATGTACTCGTCTTCGCCGTCGCGCAGGTCGTCATGCGACAGCACCGCGCCAAAGTCATGCGGCATCAACCGGCCCGAGTGCGGTGAGTCCAGAACCACCACCGAAGCCGGCTGCACCGGACCATGCACCACCAACACCTCGGCCGGCGGCCAGTCGAACCCAGAAGCATCAGACGACGTCATGGTCACAGGATCTCCCCAGCGGAAAACGAGGCTTCAATGCCCCGCACAATAGAAATGTGGATCGGCCGACAACAGCCCCGGCCCAGCTTGTCCCTCAAAAAACAGCGGCGCGCGCGGTCGCTTGCGCGAGACGATTTCTGCCAGGGTGGCGGCCTCATACAGTCGCCCGTTTTGCATCACATGGCTGATGCGGTCGCTTTGGCGGATGTCCTTGAGCACATCACCCTCAATCACCACCAGGTCGGCCAGCTTGCCGGCCTCCAAGCTGCCCAGGTCGGCATCCAAACCGAAGTGGCGCGCCGGGTTCAGTGTGGCCGTGCGCAGCGCCTCCAAGGGGCTCATGCCGCCCAAGGCAAACATCCACATTTCCCAGTGGCTGCCCAAACCTTCGCGTTGGCCGTGCGCGCCGATCATGGCCGGCACCCCAGCGCGCTGCAACTCGGTGGCCGTGCGTGCCACCCGAATCACATTGAAGTCTTCCTCAGGCGCCGTGGGCCGACGAACGGCACGCGACTGCAGGATGCCTGGCGGCACGTAGCGGCCCAGCAGCGGGTGCTGCCAGACATCGGTTCGCGCGTACCAATAGTGCTCACCATCGAGCCCGCCGTAGGCCACGTTCAGCGTGGGCGTGTAACCGACACGGGTCTGGCTCCACAGCTGCTTGACATCGTCATACACCAAGTCAATGGGCAGCGCATGCTCCAGGCCGGTGTGGCCATCCACCACCTGCGCCATGTTCTGTTGGAACATGCTGGCCCCTTCGGGCACCACCATCATCTGGGTGCGGCGCGCGGCTTCCAGAATCATTTGACGCTGCTCGCGCCGCGGCTGGTTGTAGCTCTTGACGCTGATGGCGCCATTCTCCTTTTGCCGGTTCAGGTGCGTCAGGGCATCGTCGAGGTTGTTCACGACGGCGTTAGAGCCCCCTTTGGCGCCGTACAGGATCGATCCCGTGCTGAAGATGCGCGGGCCCAAGACCTGCCCGGTCCGCTGCAACTCGGCCTGCGTGAAGATGTGGTCGTTGCGGTTACTGGGGTCGTGCAGCGCGGTCACGCCGAACGCCAAGGATGCCAAGTTGACCCAGCTTTGCTGCGGAACGATGCCGTCCTCGCCCATGGCCCCGTGCCAGTGCGCATCGATGAAGCCCGGCACGATGGTTTTGCCGCGCAGGTCCACGCGCCGCGCATCCGCAGGCACGGCCACTTGCGCGGCCGGCCCAATGGCGGCAATGCGGTTCCCGTCGATCAACACCACCGCGTCTTCAATCACCTCATCCGGCTGGGCCGCCCGCATGGTGGCCACCCGCGCGCCCACCAGGGCGATACGGCCCTGCGGCCGGTCGGTGGTGGCCGTCAGGCCAATGTGGCGGCCCTGGCTGGGTGGCTTGAAGGCCTGGGCCTCGCCTCCCGCTGGAGCTGCCTGCCCAACACCGGTTACCGGGAAGGCTTGTGCCAGTGGCACGCTGAACAGGCGCGGGCCCGTGCTGAAATGGGCGGTGCGTGAATCGCCACTGAAGTGCAGGTGCTGCCCGGCATCGTGGCTCAAGCGCTTGACGGGCAAGCCTTCCATGCGGGCTGCAATCGTCAGGGGTTTGCCGGTTTGCGGCAGGGGCAGCACATAGGCATGGAACCGGTCGATGAAGCCCAGCCAGCGCCCATCGGGAGACACGCTGTACTCGCCGATGAACTCACCGCGCGCCACCTCGGTTTCCTCACCACCGTTCGGGCGCAAGCGCCACAAGGCCCGGCGCCATTCCACCTCGCTGACCATGGTGCTGCGCGTGATGAACACCTCGTCGTTTCGCGCGCCGAACTGCGGCGTGTCGCCATCACGGCTGATGCGCCGAGGGCTGCCGCTGCCGTCTGCTGCAGCGATGTAGACGCCCGTCTCCAGCCCATGCCACGGCGACAACAGCACACTGCCGCGCGACTTCACGTACACCACGTGTCGGCCGTCGGGTGAGAACCGTGGCGTGAGGTACTTGCCCGGCTCGGGCGTGACCACGGTCTCCCGCCCACTGGCCAAATCCCGCACCCGCACCCGCCCCATCTCGCGGTCGTTCCAGCTGATGTAGGCCACACGCTTGCCGTCGCGGCTGATGCTGGGCTGGAACTCAAAGTGCTCGGTTTGGGTGCTCAGGCGGCGCGCAGGTGCGTCGTCACGCTCCAGGCTGCGCTGCCACAAGTGGCCCAAGGCCGAATACACGGTGAAGCGCCCATCTGGCGAGACCTGCACGTGGCGTAACTGCTTCACATCGAAGGTATCGGGGGCCACGGTTTGGGGCACGCGCAGCGCCTCCCGGACTTCGCGGGTATGCCGAACGTGGAAGGGAATCTCGGCAGCGTGCCCGCTGCGCGCCTGCACACGCCACAGCTTGCCCTGCGCCCACACGACCAACTGCTGGGAATCCGGCGTCCAGGCAAAACCGGGGTACACCCCATATACGCTCCAAGCCTCCTGCAGGTCACGGCTCAAGCCACCCCACAGCGCACGCTCGACGCCCGTCTGCAGGTCCTTGATGAACAGGGTGCTTTGGTTGCGCACACGGCGCACGAAGGCCAGGTGCTTGCCGTCGGGTGAAGGCACCGGGCGCACGGCACCGCCTGGGCCCGTCACGAAGGCCTCCGTGTGGCCGTCGTGGAGGTCTTGCCGGAAGATGCGGAAGATTTCCTTGTTGGAGTCCTTGTTGTATTCGAAGCTGTTGCCCGGAGTCGTGTCGCGCGAGTAGTACAGGTGCCGCGCATCCGGCGAAATGGCTGGCTCGCCCAGGTCCTTCTGCCAGTTGGGCTTCTCATTGAGTGCCACGCCCTTGCCGCCGTCCAGGTGGTAGAGCCAAATCTCGCCCGATCCCATGGACCGCGTGCCGAAGTAATGCTTGCGGGCCAACACATAGTGGCCACTGGGATGCCACACGGGGTTGTTGAGCAGCCGTTCGGGCTCTTGCGTGATGGCACGCGCACCGCTGCCGTCCAGGTTCATCACCCAAATGTTGTCCCCGCCACCGGCATCGGACACGAAGGCCAGTTGCCGACCATCAGGGGAAAAGCGCGCCTGGTGCTCCCAAGCCATCGAGGTTGTCAGCGGCCGCGCCTGCCCGCCTTCGATGGGCAGCAGGTACAGGTCGCCCAGCAGGTCGAACACCAGCGTTTTGCCATCGGGGCTGACGTCCACGCTCATCCAGGTCCCGGTGCGTGTGTCAATGGACACGGTGCGCGCCACACCCGGCGGTTGGTTCACATTCCAGGAGGGCTTGCTGGGCTGCGCGGAAACACCGGCCACGCCCGCAAGCCCCGTCACGCCTGCAAATCCCACAACGCCCACCACGGCCAGGCCCCAGCGAAGGGCCCGCCGCACCACCGATGCCTGGCAAAGTCTCATGTACATCCTCTAGAAAGCGAGGCTGATTCTGCCCACAAAACGGTGCGCCCGTCCGTACGGGTGCCAGCAGGGCCTGAGGCCTCCAGCCTTGGGCCATCGCCAACCCAGGGTGTCGGGTTTATCCTTGGGCCCATGAACACCGCCACCCACGACCCCCACCCCGCCCCGACACTGGAAGTGCTGCCTCGTGACCTCAGCGCATACCGGCGCGGCAATACCGGCGTGGACTATGTACACCGCTTCGAGAGCGGCCAGCCAGGCCCACATGTGCTGATCAACGCGCTGACGCATGGCAACGAGTTCTGCGGCATGGTGGCAGCCTGCCACCTGCTGGACACGGGCGTGCGCCCCTTGCGCGGCACCTTGACGATCAGCTTTGCCAATGTGGCCGCGTATGAGAGTTTCGATCCGCAAGAACCGTTTAAAAGCCGCCAGATCGACCACAACCTCAACCGCATCTGGTCGACCAACTGGCTCGAGGGCTCTGAGGACAGCATTGAGCTGCGCCGCGCACGGCAACTGCGCCCGGTGGTGGCCGCCGCCGACCACATCCTGGACATCCACTCCACCAGCCAAGACGTCGTGCCCTTTTGGGTCTACCCGCACTTCGCGCGAAATGCAGCGGTGGCGCGCGCCCTGCCCTTGCCCACGGTGCACCTGGTCATGCCCAAAGGTTTGGGATCGGGCTGCCCCTTGATCCAACACGGCCGCCATGGCGTGGCCGACAGCGACGCCGGTGCGGCCCTGGTGGTCGAGTGCGGTCAACACTTCCTGCAGGCCAGTGCCGAGCGGGCCATCCGCGTGTCGCACGCCTTCTTGGCGCACTTCGGCTTGGTTCAGTCCGCGGCGCCCGCCGGCTCACAGGGCAGCGAAGAGCACCGGCGCTTCGAGCTGCTGCGCACGCACGTGATCCAGCACGAAGACTTTCGCTTCGTGCGGCCGCTCAAGGGCTTTGAAACCTTTGCACAGGGCGAGTTGATCGGCCACGACGGTCCTCAAGCCATCACAGCCCCCTGCGACGACTGCACCGTGTTCATGCCGGCCCGCACACCCATCGTGGGGCGTGAGGGTGTCTACCTCACCAAGCCTATGGCTTAGCGGGCTTCTTTCCAGAGGCCGGTGTTGATGCAGGTGTGGGTGCCGGCGCGGATGCCGGGCTAGATACAGGCTCCGAGGCTGCGCTGGGGGCCGGGCTTGGTGCCTCCAACCGTTCAACCTCAATGGGCTCCTCGGTCTGAGGCTCTTCCTGGTGAGCCCACCACCAGGCGGCACCACCGCCCAGCAGAACGGCCAACACCACCGCCGCTCCCAAGGCCCAGCGCAGCAGTGCACGCAGCCGGTCGCCTTGCCCCTGCAGGGGCACCCAGCGGGCGCGGTCCAAGGTCACCGCCAGCGGGTATTTCAAGGGGTCTTGGGGTGGGTCCGCTTCGGGCACGCCTTCGCTGCTGGCACCAGGCGCAGCGGGCGCGGGGCCTGCCGCTGCTGGCGTGGCATCGGTGCCAGCGGTCTGTGCAGCGTCTTGCGGGTCGTGGGTGAGCGCGTCGCCCGCGGCGTTGTTCGCGCCTTCGGGCCCGACAGCGCCCTCAGGCCGGTGCAGCTCGGCGCCACAAAAGGGGCAGAACCGGGCATCCTTGACCGGCTGGGCCTGTCCACAGTCGATGCAGTACATGGCGTGCTTCAGTGGCCTTTGGCCTTTTTATCGGCCTTCTTGTCAGCCTTCTTGTCCGCCTTTTTGTCGGCACCCTTGTCCGCTTTGGCGGCCGCCTTCACCTTGGGCTTGGGCTTGAGCCGCCAACCCATCATCAGGCGCTCAAAGCGCTCCAGGGTGATCTCGCGGCTGGTGGACAAGGCCAAGATTCGGGCCTCGGTTTGCGCGTCGAACAGGGGCTGCGGCGCCAGCGGCTCAGGCTGCGCATCAGCGGCTTGAGCGGCTTGAGCGGCCGACGTTTGCGCTGGCGGGTGCGGCTGCAGCGCAAGTGCTGCAGGCTCTGGCGGCACGGTTGGGGGCGCTGCCACTGCTGAATGATCAGGCACAGCCCCTTGCTCCCTGGTGGGCGAGGGGGCGGGCGTGAACACGGGCGGCGTGCCCAAGGCGGCCTGCAGCTGCTCCGGTGTCAGACCCGGCGCCAACAGGCTGGCCGGGATGGGGCGGTCGGCAGCCAGGCTGGGAACCAAGGTGGCGCCGCTTGAGCGAACCGGTGCCACCTTTGGAACCGTGGGTACTGCCGTCTGAGCTGGTGGGCGGCTGGGCGATTCGTTGACTGCTTGCGGCTGGGGCTGAGGCTGCGCCAGCGGCGCGCGGTACACCGGGCGTTGCAGGCCTGGCAGCTGGGGCTCACCACACGCACTGCAGAACTTGGCACGCATGGGCAATGTGGCCGAACAAGCCGAACAGGCCTTGACGTCGTGTCCGCGCGCAGGCTCGGGCACAGGTTCGGGCGCAGGTTCACGCTCAGGCTCAGCCGCCGCTTCAGGCGCATGCACGGCCGGCGCCACGGCCGCACCCACCTCAGCCACCGCCAGGGGTGCCGCTTGTGCGTTCTTCTTGCGCTTGCGCGAGGGTTTGGACATGGCGTGGCAACACAAGCCTGTACAGGCCTACCCCGATGGGTCGGCCCGAGCCGGCCAAACTTGAGCTGCCGCTCAGCGTGCGGCCAGGGCCGACTCGATGGCCGCCACCATCTTGCGGCTGTCAGGCCCGGTCATGCTGCCGAAGTGGGCAATGGGCTTGCCATCACGTCCCACCAGGTACTTGTTGAAGTTCCAACTGGGCTGCGAGCCCGTCACGCGGGCCAGCTCCGCAAACAAGGGGTGAGCCCCCTGACCCTTCACCCGCGTGTCGGTGAACATGGGGAACTTGACACCGTAGGTGTTGAAGCAGACCTCCGCCGTCTTCTTGGCGTCGGCATCTTCCTGCTTGAAGTCGCTGGATGGAAAGCCCAGGACCACCAAGCCGCGGCCCGCGTACTTGGCGTTGAGGGCCTCCAGCCCTTCAAACTGACCCGTGAAGCCGCAGTAACTGGCCGTGTTCACCACCAGCAGCACCTTGCCGCTGTACTGGCACAAGGCCTGGGGGCTCTCGTCTTGTAGGCGCTTGAAGGTGTGCTTGAGCAAGGCCGGACAGTGGCCCGTTGCCGTGCTGGGCGCGGCGGTGCTGGCCCAGGCAGGCCCAGCCCCCACCGCCAGGGCAGACAAGATCAGGGTGCGACGCTTCATGCCTTCAGAATATCGAAAAGCGTGCGGGCCACGACCTTTGTGGCCTTTCGCAGGTCTTCCAACACCAGGTGTTCGTCGGCCCGCTTGGCATTGGACTCCAGCACCGTGCGCGGGCCTGCGCCGTAGATCACCGCGGGAACACCGTGCGCGCCGAACAGCCGCACGTCGGTGTACAGCGGGGTACCCGATGTGGGAATAGGCTCACCAAAGACTGCTTGGCCATGTTGCTGGATGGCCTGCACCAGGGGCGCGTTGCGGTTGTCCGGCTTCCAGGCCTCGGCCAGCAGAAGGCGCTTGATGTCCACCGTGATCCCGGGCAGTGACGACGCCGCTTGCTCAATCACCCGGCGCACATCGGCCTCCACGGCCGCTGGGTTC
>JACCDH010133854.1_pt1 | contig 12790 bp, 10 predicted proteins | sample 7442481 | NCBI WGS metagenome assembly JACCDH01 (sample SAMN15323433, study PRJNA562643) | freshwater metagenome | isolation source: river surface water | place: USA:Blue River Watershed | collected 2017-08-15
CGCGCAGGAGACACTGAAATGCAAATATCTGCACCTGAGCTGGTTAACTTTTCCAACGCTGAAATGACATCAATTTCACTTCTTAGTGGGCTGGTTGCCGGCAAGCTAACAAATTGGTTGAATACGCCAAAATGTTCAGTCACGTAATCTATTGCATGCCGCCATGAAAGCCATTCCGGGCTTGTATCAGTAGCTAGCTCAGCGGGTCTTTTTATGACTTTCGCACCACAAGCTAACGCTACCTCAGCTATAGAATCACAGTCTGTAGAGACGAAAACATCATCAATTTGAGAGACTTTTTTTGCCGTATCTATAGAGTATTGAAGCAGTGGTTTTCCATTAAGCGGTTTAATATTTTTTCCTGGTAGACCTTTCGAGCCCCCTCGAGCAAAAATGAAAGCAATTGTTTTCAAGAGTGCATTATTCCTTTATTAGTCTGTTTGGCCAACTCAATAAGATCGATGATATCAGCTGCAGAACTCAATGAGGCGAGTTCTCGGTATCCATTATTATCAACGTCCGCAAAAGCTTTTAGCATATCCAAATACATCATGTTTTTATCGTATTGCAAATCTTGGTAAATTGTATTTGAACTATTGGCATCTTTGAACGTAACGGTATTTGCTACCAAATCCCAATATAAATTGCCTTTTTCTCCAATAATTTCGCATTTTCGTTGTGTAGATTTTTGCACGAAATCTAGGTGTACCGAGATAAAAACATCTTCCGCGGAGGTCAGAGTAAGATCCGCTATTTCTTCTACCTGTAGCCCTAATTCCTCAGTCGTTCTTAACCAACTATGTTGCAATATTAGTGGTCCAAAGAACCATTGTAGGTAATCTAATTCATGGCTGAGTTCAAGGAGTGCTCCACCACCAAGAGCAGCCTGTGCCGATACTGACTCCGCATAGTTTTTATCTGTGCGCCAACTAGGTAAATACTGCCCTACTAGGCTATGCACGTTGTAAATTCTACCTAAACCACCTGATTCTAAGAAACGTTTTACTGCAATAGCAGACGGTAAAAACCGTAAGCAATATCCAACCGCAACTGGAGGATATTTTTTCGATTCGTAAAAGTTTAGAAACTCGGCTGCGTCGCTGAATTTAGCCGTCAACGGCTTTTCAATTAACACAGGGATTTGATTTTCTAATAAAAGTTTTGCTGTTTCGACATGGTAAGGTGCAGGAGAAGCTACCACTACGTAATTTGGTTTTAATGTTATTAGCTCAGACAAACTTACAACAGCACTTGCGCCCTCGGGTAAATCAACATTTTTACCACTTGATGAAACCACATAGATTATAGAACTTGGATATAAATATCTTATATTTTTCAGGTGTCTTTTGGCAATGCTACCCATTCCAACTACCGCGTAGATGCTCATTATTAGAACTCCAAATTCCGAATATCAATTTGGGCTCTGTTATAGTCATCAATTCGTCCAATATCAAGCCAATATTCATGGATCGGAAACATTAAAACATTAGAATTTTTGGCGATATATTGTTCTAGTAGAGATGGCATATCTATTCTTGAATTATGCTCAACTGAGCACCACACCTCTGGGCTAACTACATAAATTCCAGCATTAACAAAGAACCGTTGAATTGGTTTTTCAACCATACTGATAATTTTGTTGCCGTCACCATTAATAACGCCAAACGGCACTTGATATTCGTAATCACGGACACACATAGTTGCTGCAGAGTTGTGCTTGTTGTGAAAATCTAGAACTCGTTCAAAATCAACATTAGTAAGCACATCACCATTAATTAAAATTAACGGTAATTTCGGAGCACTTTCAGGCAATAGGCCTAAAGCACCGCCTGTTCCTAGTGGGCTTTCTTCATGTACATAGCTTATCTTTACGTTCCATTTTGAACCATCGCCAAAATAGTCCCGTATCATCTCGGGTAAGTAGTGCGTCGAAATATAAAAGTTTTCAAATCCAGATTTGATAAAACTATTAAGTAATATTTCCAAAATAGGTTTATCGCCGATCTTCAATAATGGCTTAGGACAGTGATCAGTTAACGGTCTTAATCTTGTACCAAAACCTCCGGCCATTAGAAATACTGGGTTTTGATAATTAGACTGCTTTCCAATTCTTTGTAAAGTCTCTATACCGGCAACCTTTTCACCCTCAAGAAGTGGGATTGCAAGCAACTGCTTTTCTTCCATAAACCTAACGAGTTCTTTACGTGGAGTTCCAAGTTTTGCCGTGAGTGGTTTGGTATTCATCACGCTACTTACTGGACTAGAAAGACTTAAGTTTCGTAATAATCCACGTCGTACATCGCCATCAGTTACCACACCTAACAGATGGTAGCTATCGTCAACAACTAGAGCTGTTCTGAGAGACCCTGTATCAATTTTCTGTAGGGCTTCAATAATTGGTTGTTCAGGTTTAACCAATATGTCTTTCCAGTCGTAACTCATTTATAAATCCTTTACCGCAAAAATGGTTTTGCAACATACAACGTTTTGTTGCTATCTAAATTTTTTGTGACTGTAGCGCCTGCACCAACCAAAGTGTATTCGCCTATCCGTATTCCCTGAATAACTTGAGCTCCGGTACCAATATGCACAAAATCATCCGTAATCACCGAACCACTGAGGACGACCCCTGGTGCAATATGATTGTGTTTTCCTATTATGCAATCATGTTCGATTATTGCCCCTGAATTCAAAATCGTACCTTCACCGACTGCTACATTGGTGTTTACAATGCAGCCAGGCATTATCTGAATTCCTTCTTCTAAGCGGATAAAGCTCGACACAATTGCTTTTGGAGAGATAACTGAACAAAAGCTATAACCAAGTTGTTTAAACTTAGAATGTACTTTGTACCGAACAGCATTCCCTGGCATTGAGCCGATTCCATTGACTAAGAGCACTGTTGATTTATCGAACAACAGCACGTCCTCATCATTTTTGTACCATGGAATGCCTCTGTATATTCCGTTTTCACAAGGCTTTTCTTTGGATACAACGCCCAGAATATCGATATTAAGTTGCATAAGTATATCGATAAGAACTGAGGCATGCCCTCCCGCCCCTAAAACAACGACAGGTTTATTCAAGAATTAAGTCTCCAGCATTATAATCTTTTGACGCAGTTATGCCTTGGAGATCCCAATAACGATAGGGGCTTATTCCACTTCCTGGTCGTTTAATAGTTATGTCGGCAGGCTCAATAACACTTCCTTTAGCAATGTCTCGTGCTGCAACCACACTTTTTCGAGCCACAGATTTGTTTTTAATCTCAGAGGGGCGTGGGCCTTTAATACCATCACCAAGGGTTAATTCGACAGCGCGAATGCCTTGCACCATGGCTTTAAGTTCTGATGGTTCTAATGAAGCTTTATGATCTGGCCCGTCCATCGTCTTATCCAAAGTAAAATGTTTTTCGATGATAAGCGCACCACGGGCGACTGCGGCTATTGGAACCACAATACCTTCGCTATGATCTGAGTAGCCTACAGGCAAACCAAACGCGACAGAAATGGTATCCATTGCTCGCAGATTAATGTCATGAAGTGGTGCTGGGTATTCCGTGGTGCAATGTAGTACTGTAACTTTTTCTTTTAGTGCCTGCTGACCCACTTCAGAAAAATAAGCCGCTTGAAAGGCATCCACTGAAGGTTTTGCGTCTTTTTCAGCAGTATAGCCAAACGCAATTACACCCAATACCGCTTCTATATCGGCAAGTGTCGCCATACCGGTAGATACAATTAAATCACAACCGGTTCGCGCATGTTCAAGGACCAATGGTGCATTAGTAATTTCACCCGATGGAATTTTTAATCTTGTTAACTTCAAATCGTTTACAAGGAAATCTAAACTTTCGCTATCAAACGCTGTCGACAAAAACTCAATGCCCAACTTAGTACAATATGCGACCAACTCATGATGAGCTTCATAACTCAATTCGAGGCGACTTAACATTGCAAGCTGGGATTCTTGTTTTCCAGTATTTGTAATTTGATATTCAGCTTGTTCTGCTTGACTGGTTACCAAATTCTTCGCCTTGAATGTCTGAAACTTAACAATATCAGCACCAGCTTCATAAGCCTTATCAACTAATTGAAAGGCTAGTTTTTCATCGCCATTATGATTAACACCTGCTTCCGCAATAATTAAAGTCATGTTAACTGGTCACCTTTACATCATAAAAAGTTTTAACAGCAGAAAAATTCATATTTTTCAGCATACTGATCACTAAGGCTGATGCATTACCTTGCCCATATGGATTGTCCATACTGCAACCTTCATCTTTATAGCTGCGACTAAGCGCAAACTTGAGACATGATGAAATGGAATCCACTGTTGCATCACAATGTAAAACACTCTTCGCGGCAAGCCGACCCCGCTGGCGCATGCCAATATTCACTGTTGGCACATCGAAAGAAGGAACTTCGATGATTCCACTTGAAGAATTTCCTATCACTGCAGAGGCATGCTTAATAGCACTTAAATATCGGGTCTGCCCCAACGAAGGAATGGCTAACACTCGCTCTGGTTGTTTTGCGGCGTAGGCTTCTAACAGTGGGATAATTTTACGTCCCCCATCGTCCGCATTTGGATATGTCAGAATAATCTGCAGACCAGATTCCTGATCTAAAGCGTCCAATATTGCGTTAAAAGAGGATACAGGCTCTTCATCAGCGAGCGTAACTGGATGATAGGTTACAACAACAAAAGGTTGTTTAAGCGGAAAATTTAAAGACTTTGCCAACTCATCGACTGTTAAAAATGTTCCTCGCTGCAGATGGTCTAAGCCGATCGCACCAACATTAAACACTCGCTCAGGGGCCTCGCCCAACTGAATGACTCGCTGGCGGTACTCTTCTGTCGACGTTGCGTGTAAATAGCTCAGTTTGGTGATTGCATGTCGAATGGCATCATCATACGCACCTTCGGTAATTTCTCCGCCATGCAGATGCACAACAGGAATTCGCAAGATCATTGCTGTTTGTGCCGCCGCTAGCGCTTCAAATCTATCGCCTAATATCACTAACGCATCGGGTGAAAGTCTAGACAGAGCATCGGCAAAACCTAGAACCCCAAGTCCCATACTTTTCGCTATGCCTACCGCGGAATCGGATGATAAGAGAATTTCGATCTTTTCATCGATGACGAATCCGTCTTTCTCAATTTGATGAAATGTCTCACCAAATTCTGGTGACAAATGCATACCAGTCACTAGCAACTGCAAGCGCAAGTCTTTATCTGCTTGGATGTCTTTCAACAGCCAATACAACAGACCGTACTCCGCCCTTGTTCCTGTAAAAACTGCAATTTTTTTTGTCATTTTAATGACATCTCAATAGGCGAACTTGGCAAGTTTATTAAATGGCTTTCAATCCACTCTGATGTTGCTAGGTTATCGCGCGGGGCTTGCTGAAACATTGGCAAACGGTGCATGAGCTTCCAAATTGGCCGAGTCATAACACCAGACGAGTTAGTTGCTTTCAACAGTTCATCACGCGTAACAGTATCAGGGCAGATAATTGCATTTAACCAGTAATTTGATTTTGCATACGACGGCTCCACCACAAAGCTATAAGCAGAACCCGCAAAAAACTCTTCATAATGTTTTGCGATGCTTCTCTTTGCTATCAGAAAATCGTTGAGTCGTTCCATCTGCGCACAACCAAGCGCAGCATTTAGATTTGGCATTCTATAGTTAAAACCGGCCTCATCATGAAAAAACTCGTACGGATGCGGAACTTTTGCTGTTGTCGTTACATGTTTAGTCCGCGCACCTAACTGTGGATCCTTGCAAAGCACCATACCACCACCACCTGTAGTGATTATCTTATTCCCATTAAAACTCAATGCGCCCAATTCACCGATGGTGCCGGTATGTCGACCTTTATAGAACGAACCCAAACTTTCTGCTGCATCCTCAACTAGTGTTATATTCCACTTAGCACACACTGCAACTAATTCGTCTAACTCAGCGGGATGCCCGAAGGTATGCATTGGCACCACAGCACTAATTCTTCGTCTATTCGACTTATAAAAACAACCGCGCTCGTCACGTTCGGCAAATTCTGTTAAGAAATTGTCTAACGCCACAGGGCACAATGACAAACTAATACGGGCTACATCGACAAATATTGGCTCAGCGCCCATGTGATAAAGTGCATTACAAGTTGCAACAAACGTCAAGGCTTGGGTTATTACATAATCCCCAGCTTTCACCCCAGCCATATAAAGCGCTGTATGCAAAGCCGCAGTCCCATTTACAGTAGCTATAGCCCGTGAAGTGGCCGTAAAACCTTCCATCTTCCGTTCAAAATCATCAACAAACTTACCAACGCTCGATACGAAAGTGCTTTCGATGGTTTCAGTAACATACTTCAGTTCATTGCCGGAAAAAGTTGGAGCATGTAATGGAATAAATTCGTTGCTTTTATAGAGCTCGCGAATAAATTTAACGATGTCAGCGCTCATGCTAGCCTCTACATTTTGCCATCGAGGTATTTACCGGTCTCTTTATGACCGAAGTCTGGGATCATTTGGTGGAACAGCTCAACGATTTGGTCTTTTGTCCAAGACTTGTTTTCTTTGTAAGCTGCAATCGTTTCTTCAAATAAGTGAAGCGACTCTTGGCTGTACACGGGAGCGTTTTTGATGACGCCTAAGTTTTCAAAACGTTGCATATCTAACGTTTCGTTTTCCGTAAAGAACTCCTCGAAATCCTTCTCCCCTGTCGTATCACTGGTCGTAAACAAACATGGCCACTTCCCTTGCGCCGGCAAGGTGTCTGCAAGTGCACGAGCTTCATCTTCGGTTTTACATAAATATGGTTCAAACCCAAGTTGGTGAAGATATTTGATGGCAATGTCGGCAAATGTAATCAAATGCAGCGCTTCACTGAGTTTTGGAAAGAAAATGTCTCTGTTTTCACCAAAAATGCAGGACATCAAACATAATTCACCAGACTCTTGAGGAGTTACGAAATAACGCTTGATATCGTTTGGAGCGACAATAGGTTGGCGCTTTTGAATTCGTTGATTGAAACCGTGCAGCAGCGAACCATCGGAAAACGCCACGTTGGCAAATCGCGCAGTAGAAATAGCGATTTCTTCGCTACGACGCATCAAAAACATTTCCATGATGCGTTTAGAAGCACCCATCATATTTACTGGGTTTGCAGCCTTGTCAGTGGAAACACAAAAATACTTTTTGCTGCCCATAGCGATCGATTGCTGAATAGTTTTGTCAGTGTTAAACACGTTGACGTCGATCATACGCATTAGCGTAAATGGGTCTTTTTCGCTACGGACGTGTTTTAGGGCAGACAAATTCAATACATAGTCGTACTGACCGTCTGCTTTTATAAAGGCATCATATTCAACGGAACCAATATCCAACGCAAAGGTTTGAAAGTCCCCTGAAATATAACCAAATGAACTGCGGATATCTCGAACCAATTCAACCATGTTATTTTCGCTGATATCAACAACATGAAGCTTCTTCGGGTTCCGTTTAAAGATTTCTTTAGTAACCGCTTGACCAATAGAGCCCGCGCCACCCAGAACTAAAAAAGTTGACTGAGATACAATATTCGCGAGTTCTTGCTGATTTTTTTCGATATCGGTACTAAACAAAGCCTGAGTTCTGCCGATCAAGTTTAAAATATTGCTCATCATTTAATTCCAAATGCCTTTTGTATCAACAATATGGCCTGTTTTCGGCTTATTCCCTTTGAACTGTTGGTGGTCTACCAGTAACAGGTGGATATCTGCAGAACTATAGGCTTGCGAAAAATCTACCAATACTTTACCTGCAATTTTTGCTGGTAACTCTTCAATGTTTGGTTCAACAAACACTACATGACCCGGATGGAAATCACTTATTTGTAATGCTATCTGTAATGATGGGCTTTCACGTAAATCATCAATATCGGGTTTAAACGCAAGTCCATAACATGCAACAGTAATATCTTTTAAATTTTTGCTTGGATTTGCTATTAAAAAGTCAGCAATAGCTATTTTAACTTTTTCAATGACCCATTCGGGCTTGCTGTCATTGACTTCACGGGCAGTTCGAATTAGGCGTGCTTTATCAGGGGTTTTGCTAACGATAAACCAAGGGTCTACAGCGATACAATGGCCACCAACACCAGGCCCTGGTTGCAAAATTTTGACTCTAGGATGCCGATTGGCTAATTGGATTAGTTCCCAGACATTGATATCTAACTCATCACAAATCATTGAAAGTTCATTGGCAAAAGCGATATTTACATCACGGAAACTATTTTCGGTAAGTTTGGCCATTTCAGCTGTGCGAGCATTGGTTACAATGCACTCACCTTGTACAAAACTCTTATACAACGCGACAGCGAATGCAGAACATTTAGGAGTAAGGCCACCTATAACACGATCATTTTCAATCAGCTCACGCATCACATGCCCTGGCAGCACGCGTTCCGGACAATGAGCAATACGAATGTCCGAGTCTTCGCCTGCCGTTTGTGGAAATGTTAAATCAGGCCGCAATTCTGCCAACCAAGCACTCATTTGCTCTGTCGCTCCAACAGGAGACGTCGATTCTAAAATGACTAAATTGCCTTTAGTGAGAACAGGAGCAATGGAACGACAGGCGGACTCAATATAACTTAAGTCAGGTTCATGATTGTTACCTTTAAATGGCGTTGGAACAGCCACAATAAAAGCATCTGCAGGCTCAGCTGTCGTAGTGGCCTTTAAAAAACCCGAAGTAACTGCTGCATGCACTGCAATATCTAACTCAGGCTCGACAATATGGATTTTCCCTTGGTTAATAACATCGACAGCTTTTTTATTAACATCTACGCCGATAACTTTAATTTTGCGTGACGCAAAAACAGCAGCTGTAGGAAGCCCTATGTACCCGAGGCCAACAACAGAAATTGAATTAAAATGCATTACTATCACCTGGACTATTATTTAGCGCTTTTATTTTTTGTGGAAATGTACCGAACAATGATCACCATAGAGCTCAATATCAGACCGAGAAATAGTGCCATTAGAACAATTAAGGCTCTTTTAGGTCCAGCCTTTTGCTCAGCGACTACTGCAGGGTCGATAGTTTTAAGTACATACTCTTCTCTTGCATGCGCCAACATTTCTGTTTTGGTTTGCTCTTCAACAAGTGAATACAACATTGATCGAATATCGGATAAATTAGTTTTACTTATTTGCGAGTTAAGATATTCAATGCTTCTTTTAGCTTCGGTGAGATCGCGACGGCGCATCTCTTCATTTATGCTTTTAACCAGCTCGTCTGCCCATATTTTTGCCAAAATAGGAGAGTAAAAATCTACTGATAATTGCACCATGCCCGTCGTTTTATCTTGTGAAACGTTGAATAAGGTGATGAATTTGTTATAAGTTTCCAAATTGCTAGGTTTAGATTGAAATGGGGCTTCAACCTTACGCATCCATTGTTTAGTTTGCTCGTCGTAAATATTGCTGTCGATCGTCAGCTTATCACTAGCACGGTCCCACCCTTTTGCAGCCATAATAGGCACGTATAAATCATTAGCTTCAATAAACTTCCCAATAAACTCTCTAGATTTTAAAATTTCAAGCGCCAAAGATGTTTTATCTCCACCTTTACTTCCAAGGTTCACTCCGGCAAGCGCAGCTAACCCACCTAACTGGCCCGGAATATTAAGACCACCGCTATCTCCTGCAGGTGCAAGGGTCACTTCACTTTTATAAATATTTGGCAAACTTTTAGCGTAATACACTGAGCCAGCAGCAAAGATAAATGTAACAGCCATAATAATCCATTTACCTAGCCAAATTGCTCGCATCAACTCACGCAAATCAATTTCGTCATCACGAGTTGAAAATTGCTGTTCTTGCATAGTTTTTCTCAGATTTATATAAGTCTATAAGTTAGAAAGAATTCACTGCAGCCAACGCTACTGCCGACTGATAGAAGATCTGTGTCACTTGTGACCATAATGACAAGCTATCTTTATATTCCACATCCAATGGCACAATGATGGTGTCGCCAGCCATTAAGGTTTCGCTAGAACCCAACCAGGTTTGGGATGGGACGAATACTGAGCCGTCGGCGCGTAATACATAGATACGGTCTTGATCTGAGCGTTTACGACCGTTGCCTGAGAGTGCTAAATAATCTTTGACCGATAAGTTCGGGTCGAAGCTATGGCTGCCAGGGTTTTGTACTTCACCAAGCACCGACACAACAGCGTTTTTCCGTGGGATCACCAGGGTATCGCCTTGCTCGAGCTCTAAATCGTATTCAGGATTACCCGCTTGAATTTGACTCATATTGACCACTAAGCGGCCAACCATCTTTTGTTCACCAAGTTGGTTAATAAGCGCCATGGATTGGTCAGCTGACGTTGGTAAGCTTGTTTGGCTGGTTAATGATTTGGTGGCGATATCTGATTTTAATTGCAATAACAAGCGGTCGAACTGTGCTTGTTCGCGTTGTTGAATTTTCTCACGGGTAAACACGGCGCCAAACGGGAAGGCATTTTGAGTAAAGCCGCCAGCACGTTCAATCAATTGCGACAACGTTTCACCACGGGCGACTTGGTAAATGCCTGGGAATTTCACCTCGCCATCAATTTTAACGGTACGTTCTTCGGCCCACTCAGGTTTGGCGAATACGTTGATTCGGTCACGGCTTTGTAACACTAAATCTTGTTCTGTATTAGCTTGAATAGCAGACAGGTTTACCGCCAAGTTTTTGATATCGTACTTCGCGTTTTCAGCATCAAAGCCTAAATAGCGGCTTACTTCGGCGCGTTCGGTAAAGGCGGCATCCGTAATCCCACCCGCAGCAACCAAGGCTTGCGTTAACGTGGTGTTTTCACCAATTGGGTACTCACCTGGCATTTTTACTTCACCGGTGATGCTAACAATTTTTAAAGGGTCACTGGTGGTAGATTGACGTTTCAAATGCTCAAGCACAGGTTGCAATAACTGACGACGCGTCATGTTGCTTGATTCAGAAAGGAATTTTTCGTTAGAGAAGGCTGCTTTGAATGAAACTGAAGGTAGTTTAGTTTCAGGTTCTACGCCTACCTGATTCATTCGTTGATCTTTCTTGCGTTGCTCTTCTTTTTTCAGCGCTTCTTTTTCTTCAGCTTCTGTATCTGAATAATGAAACGCTAAAATCACATCGCGTGGTTGTAATACAAAGGCTTTTTTACCTGGGCGCGTCGGTGAAATACCTAACACTTCGGCTAAGTTTATTTGCACCACATCCAAATCACCTTTGCTATTTTTTTCACGGACCACTAAGGCGTAATCTAAGTCGACCGTGGGTTGTAAATCTGCCCACACACCTTTGATTAAATCACTTACTTGCATCCCTGTGCGATACGCGTAACGACCTGGGCGCACAAATGCACCCGCCAATACTACTTCGTTTTCAACACGCTCAGAAATAGCATTAAAAGTTAATAAGTCACCATCACGCAGACTCAGGCCGTTATCGTTACTGGCGGTTAAATCGAGGGTTTTTAAATCTTTTAAGTTGCTTTGATTGACACGTTGCAGCGATACCGCTTTTAAATGGGCATTGGCTTTGTGACCACCGGCCATAGTGACTAACTGTTGAACCGTTTCGCCGCCTTTTATTTCATACACCGCAGGGCGATTGACTAAACCATCGATTGTCACCTGCCCTTTCATTGGCGCCACAAATAACACATCGCCATGTTTTAAATTGATGTCGCCGCTGTTATTGCCCTCTAACAGCAATTGGTACAAGTCGAAACTGCCCACTTGTTTACCCGCGCGATTAATACGAATGTCACGCAGGCTGCCGATGTCAGAAATGCCACCTGCTACATACAGCGCTTGAGTCACGGTGGTTAATGCAGAGACTGAATACATACCAGGGAATTTCGCTTCACCGGCAATAAACACATTGATGGTGCGCATTTTGCCCATCGATACGGCCGCTTCAACGCCAATTTTCGCTTCAGCCACTTTGGCTTTAATCACCTTAGATGCTTCAGCAAATGTAAGGCCTGCCAATTGCAGCGGACCGATATCATCCAATTGCGCCACACCTTCGCGGTTTAGCTGCAAGTTTTTCGAATCATTTTCTTTGCCATAGAGCTGCACATTGATGCTATCGCCTGCTCCTAACACATAATCATCTGGCACTGGCAAATTCGATACCGGTGCAAAGGTACTAATGTTGGAGTCAAACATTTGCAAGCCAAAGCGTTTCAGCACTGGTTTGCCGTCAATGATTTCTTGCTCTGGCTTGTTAAATTGCTCTTCTTGTTGCGCGGCTCGTGCACGTGGAGACAGTTGCAACTGAGGGTCCGCTGCTGGCATTGCATCTTCAGTCTGTGCACCTTGTGCATTTAACTGATTCATATCAATGCCATATTGCGCGGCAAGTTGCTTTTGTTGCTCGGCGGGTAATTGTTTGAACTGTTCAATCATAGCCGGTGACGGGGTCACTGCGCTTACTGCTGTACTGAACAACAGCGCTGCCCAAAGGCTCCGAACTGTTACACTGACTTTACTCACACTCTGACTCCATGTTGTCAAATGGTCGATAATTAAAATGCGACATTCAGGCACGCTACCGCCCTTGGGTTAAGCGTCCCAAACCTAAAATTCTGTTTTTGTAGGCGCCGCTGTTATTCGGCGGCGCTAAATTCGCGGTTGCTCACAGCAACCTCTACATCTTGTTGCAGCAATTTAATTAATAAAATGCTGCGACCATCACCATCATCCGTTTGAAAAATGGCATCCACCCCTTGGTAAATGCCCGCTGTTATTTC
>JACCDH010500036.1_pt1 | contig 12788 bp, 9 predicted proteins | sample 7442481 | NCBI WGS metagenome assembly JACCDH01 (sample SAMN15323433, study PRJNA562643) | freshwater metagenome | isolation source: river surface water | place: USA:Blue River Watershed | collected 2017-08-15
GCGCGCGACAAGGACGGCGTGCTGCAGCGGATCATGATGGAAACCGTCGACGGCGAGTACCAGAACTACAAGGCCAAGGATGGCGCGTACGTGCGCAAGCATTTCTTTGGCAAGCATCCGAAGGCGCTGGAACTGGTCGCCAACATGTCAGACGACGAGATCTGGCGCCTGCTGCGTGGCGGTCATGATCCGCACAAGATTTTCGCTGCGTACAAAGTCGCGCAGGAGCACAAAGGTCAGCCGACCGTGCTGCTGGTGAAGACCGTCAAAGGCTATGGCATGGGCAAGTCCGGTGAGGCGCGCAACACCGCGCACCAGACCAAGAAGCTCGATGATGAAGCGATCCGCGAAATGCGCGATCGTTTCGGCATCCCCGTGCCCGACGACAAGCTGCACGAAGTGCCGTTCTACAAGCCCTCCGACGATGCGCCCGAAATGAAATATCTGCACGAGCGTCGCAAGCAGCTCGGCGGCTATCTGCCGCAGCGCCGTCGCGTCGCCGAAGAGACCTTGCCCGTGCCGCCGCTGTCGGCGTTCCAGCCCGTGCTGGATCCGACCGCTGAAGGCCGCGAGATCTCGACCACACAGGCCTATGTGCGCACGCTGACCGTGCTGCTGCGTGATGCGAATCTCGGCCCGCGCGTCGTGCCCATCCTCGTTGATGAGGCGCGTACCTTTGGCATGGAAGGTTTCTTCCGTCAGATCGGCATCTTCAGCCAGCAAGGTCAGCTGTACGAACCGGTCGACAAGGATCAGGTCAGCTACTACCGCGAAGACAAGGCCGGTCAGATCCTGCAAGAGGGCATCAACGAAGCCGGTGCGATGAGCTCATGGATCGCCGCGGCGACCTCGTACTCGACGAACAACCGGGTAATGATCCCGTTCTACATCTTCTACTCGATGTTCGGCTTGCAGCGCATTGGTGATCTGGCGTGGGCCGCCGGCGACATGCGCGCGCGCGGCTTCCTGCTGGGCGGCACATCGGGACGCACGACGCTGAACGGCGAAGGCCTGCAGCATGAAGATGGCCACAGCCATGTGCTGGCATCGACCATCCCCAACTGCATGCCCTACGACCCGACCTTCGCGCACGAAGTCGCCGTGATCATGCATGATGGTTTGAAGCGCATGGTCGAGAAGCAGGAAGATGTGTTCTATTACATCACCCTGATGAACGAGAACTACAGCCATCCGGGTCTGAAGCCGGGGCAGGAAGAGGGCATTCTCAAAGGTCTGTACCTGCTGCAGCCGTCCGCAGCCAAGAAGGCCAAGCACAAGGTGCAGCTGATGGGCTCGGGCACCATCCTGCGCGAAGTGATCGCCGCTGCCGAGCTGCTGGAGAAAGACTGGGATATCGCTGCCGATATCTGGTCGGCGCCGTCGTTCACGCTGCTGGCACGCGATGGTCAGGATGCCGAGCGCTGGAATTTGCTGAACCCCACCGCAAAAGCCCCGCGCGTCCCTTACGTGACACAAACGCTGGAGTCCTCAGAAGGCCCGGTGATTGCCGCCACCGACTACATGCGCACCTATGCCGAGCAGATTCGTGCGTACATGCCCAAAGGCCGCACCTACAAGGTGCTGGGCACCGACGGCTTCGGCCGTTCGGACACCCGCGCCAAGCTGAGGGAATTCTTCGAGGTCAATCGTCACTTCGTTACCGTTGCCGCGCTCAAGGCGCTGGCTGATGCGGGCAGCATCGATGCATCGGTCGTAGCGAAAGCCGTGCAGAAATACGGTATCGATCCGAACAAGCCGAATCCCGTATTTCAGTAATTAACCGTAGCACGCAGTATCCGCGCCGCAGGCCAGTGAGCCTGCGGCGCTTGTCGTGAACAACAAGCATGTGCCTCGTCGCTTCGCTGCGGCGAGACTCCCTCCGCAAAAAGAAGCTGTGACATCACGGAGCAAGAAGATGAGTCAAGTAGAAATCAAGGTGCCCGACATTGGCGACTTCAAAGAAGTGGAAGTCATCGAACTGCTGGTCAAACCGGGCGATACCGTCAAGGCTGAGCAATCACTGATCACGGTCGAGTCCGACAAGGCCAGCATGGAGATTCCGAGCAGCCATGCGGGCGTGGTCAAAGAGCTGAAGGTCAAGCTCGGTGACAAAGTCGCGGAAGGTTCGCTGATCCTGCTGCTGGAGGCCTCTGATGCCGCTGCTGCGGCACCCGCCGCTGCGCCTGCTGCGGCTGCGCCTTCACCTGCACCCGCACCGGTGGCCGCTGCGCCTGCAGCGCCCGCCCCTGCAGCCGCTCCGGCGCCTGCGCCTGCCACTGCAGCGGCACCCGCCGGACAGCGTTCCCATGCATCGCCCTCCGTGCGCAAGTTTGCGCGCGAACTCGGCGTCGATCTGGCGCGAGTCACCGGCACTGGCCCCAAGGGGCGCATCCTGCTCGAAGATATACAGGGCTTTGTGAAGGGCGTGATGTCCGGGTCGTCTGCCGCACCGGCCGCCGCAGGGGGCGGCACCGGGATGTCGCTGCTGCCGTGGCCGTCGCTGGATTTCTCCAAATTCGGGCAGACGTCGCTGGAGCCGCTGTCGCGCATCAAGAAGATCAGTGGGCCGAACCTGCATCGCAACTGGGTGATGATTCCCCATGTCACGCAATTCGATCAGGCCGACATTACCGAACTGGAAGAATTCCGCAAGAGCGCGAACGAGTCGCTGGCCAAGTCCGGCGTCAAGCTGACCATGCTGGCGTTCGTGATCAAGGCCAGCGTCGCCGCGCTGAAGAAATTCCCCGCATTTAATGCATCGCTGGATGCGAATGGCGAAAACCTGATCTTCAAGCACTACTACAACATCGGTTTTGCCGCCGATACGCCGCAAGGGCTGGTGGTGCCGGTGGTGAAGAACGCCGATCAGAAAGGCATTGCCGAGATCGCGAAAGACATGGGTGAGCTCTCCGCGCAGGCGCGCGATGGCAAGCTCAAGCCCGCCGACATGCAGGGCGCGAGCTTCACGATCTCTTCACTGGGCGGCATTGGCGGCACGGCATTCACGCCTATCATCAATGCGCCGGAAGTCGCGATCCTGGGTCTGTCGAAATCCGAGATCAAGCCGGTATGGGATGGCAAGCAGTTCGCACCGCGCCTGATGCTGCCGCTGTCGCTGTCGTATGACCATCGCGTGATCGATGGCGCGCTCGGCGCACGCTTTACCGTGTACCTGGCCGAGGTGCTGGCCGATATGCGCAAGACCCTGCTGTAAGCATAGGCAGACGATCGCCCATGACCACCTGTGTCGTCGTTCGCAAGCACCAGCAAATCGCCATCGCCGCCGATTCACTGGTGACCTTTGGCGATACGCGGCTGTCCCGTGCTTACGAGTCGAATGAAAAAATCTTCGAGGTCGGTGGCTCGTATATCGCACTGGCAGGCACCACCGCCCATTTCCCGGTGATGAAAAAGCTCCTCACCGAGATGGGCGACGAGTGCAAGCTGAATTCGCGCGATGAGGTATTCGACACCTTCACCCGCGTGCACCAGATCCTGAAGGACAAATACTTCCTGAACATCAAGGAAGAAGAAGACGATCCTTACGAGTCCTCGCAGATCACGACCCTGATCGCGAACCCGAACGGCATCTTCGGTGTGTATTCCTACCGCGAAGTCTTCGCCTTCGATCGTTTCTGGGCGATCGGCAGCGGCAAGACCTTTGCGCTGGGCGCGATGTATGCCGCCTACGAGGCGCTCGGAACGGCGGGCGAGATCGCCGAGCTGGGCGTGAACGCCGGCGCCGAATTCGACAAAAGCTCGGCATTGCCATGCCGCCTGATCAGTTTTCCGATGAAACAATAACGGAGCCAAACAATGAGCCTGATGGAAATCAAAGTCCCCGATATCGGCGACTTCAAGGAAGTGGAAGTCATCGAACTGCTGGTCAAGCCCGGCGATACCGTCAAACCCGAGCAATCGCTGATCACCGTGGAGTCCGATAAGGCCAGCATGGAGATTCCAAGCAGCCATGCGGGCGTGGTCAAAGAGCTGAAGGTCAAGCTTGGCGACAAGGTGGCGGAAGGCTCGCTGATCCTGATGCTGGAGGCGGCTGATGCCGCAGCGGGAGCTGCCCCCGCCACATCAGCGCCTGCACCGACCGCGCCGGCACCCGCGCCCTTGGTGCCTGCCACACCCGCTGCTCCGGCACCTGTCGCTGCCAGCTTCGGTGGCAAGGCGGATATCGAATGCGACACGCTGGTTCTGGGCGCAGGCCCCGGCGGCTATACCGCCGCGTTCCGCGCGGCCGACCTGGGTCAGCGGGTGGTGCTGGTCGAGCGTTATGCCTCGCTGGGGGGTGTCTGTCTGAATGTAGGCTGCATTCCTTCCAAGGCCTTGCTGCATGCGGCAAAAGTGATCACCGAAGCCGAAGAGATGTCGCACTTCGGCATCAAGATGGCAAAGCCCGAGATCGACATCAACGCACTGCGCGGCTGGAAAGAAAGCGTGATCAAGAAACTGACCGGTGGCCTGTCCGGACTGGCCAAGGCGCGCAAGGTGCAGGTCGTGCAGGGCATGGGGGGCTTTACGTCACCCAACACCCTGACCGTAGAGACGGCCGAAGGCAGCAAAACCATCGCCTTTAAAAACGCGATCATCGCCGCTGGTTCGTCGGTCGCGAAGATTCCGGGCTTTCCGTATGACGATCCGCGGCTGGTGGATTCCACCGGCGCGCTCGAACTGCGCCAGATCCCCAAGCGCATGCTGGTGATCGGCGGCGGCATCATTGGCCTGGAAATGGCGTGCGTGTACGACGCGCTCGGTGCGAAGGTCAGCGTGGTCGAATTCGCCGATGGCCTGATTCCGGCTGCCGACCGCGATATCGTCAAGCCGCTGCAAAAGCGCATCGAGAAGCGCTATGAAGCGATCATGCTCAAGACCAAGGTGACGAAACTCGAAGCGCGCGCGAATGGTTTGCTCGCGACCTTCGAGGGTGAGAACGCACCGGCAGAGCCGCAGATGTATGACATGGTGTTGCTGGCGGTCGGACGTCGCCCGAACGGCAAAGAGATCGCTGCCGACAAGGCCGGTGTGATCGTCAACGAGCGCGGCTTCATCCCGGTCGACAAGCAGCAGCGCACGAATGTGCCGCATATCTATGCGATCGGCGATATCTGTGGTGACCCTATGCTCGCGCACAAAGCCACCAATGAAGCGAAAGTAGCGGCCGAAGTCATCGCCGGCCACAAGGTCGCGTTCGACGCGATGACCATCCCCTCGGTTGCCTACACCGATCCCGAGATCGCGTGGATGGGCGTCACCGAAACCGAGGCCAAGGCGAAAGGCATTCCGTTCGAGAAGGCCAGCTTCCCCTGGGCCGCGTCGGGCCGCGCGCTGGCAATGGGTCGCGACGATGGCGTCACCAAACTGCTGTGGGATCCGACGACCAAGCGCATCATCGGCGCCGGTATCGTGGGCGTGAATGCGGGTGAACTGTTGGCCGAGACCGTGTTGGCGATGGAGATGGGTGCGGATCTGGAAGATCTGGCGCTGACCGTGCATGCGCACCCGACCTTGTCGGAGACGCCGATGTTTGCGGCGGAGATGGGCTTGGGTAGCATTACGGATTTGTATATTCCGCCTAAGAAATAGCGGGACAAGCGTTAAAAAAAGTCCGAAAAGTCCGCAATGCGCCAATGCCAGTCAGTCGAGTGCTGATTGTGGCACCAAGCCAAGATCAACGAGTCCATGCAGTCCATGGGCTCGTTTTTTTTGATGTGTCCGGTAGGGCAGATAGTTTTTCCGGCGCTCGCAAGTGACGAAGCTGACGGGAACAGCGTTTTGATATCGGCACGATGAGACAAGCGCATAGCGCAATGAATAGCTCATCACCTCGATAAAAACAGATTGAGCGTGTTGTACATTGGAGCTCTGCAGTACGGCTGAAGATCTGCTGACCTCAGTGTCTGTTTGGACATTTACTGAACGAGAATCTTCAGGAAGACACGGTATCCGTAAGCTCATCACGACATCTTCAAGCCGCTGCAAAGGCGCATCCAGAAGCGCTACGAGCGCGGCCATGCTCAATCCGTAGCCAGATACCGAAATTCAGAGGTGCCGATAATGGGGTCGGAATTCCAGCTGAGTAAAAATGCTTCAAGCGAGGCTATTCGTCAGCAGCTAAGGGAGTTTGGACGATTTTCAGAAATAGACATAAGTGTAGAGAAGGGGCAGGGAAATGACGAACAAATCGTCATTTTTCGTGAGATTGGTCTCGGGCAAAGGCTGCAGCGATTCCTCTTTGAGGATAAAAAAACTATTGAAGAGAGCCGGAAAAAATCTCAGCAACATTTGATTGATCTGGCCAAAAATCGCCCGGATATCAAAAAGCTTTTGGGAAATTCCATTATTGAAAATAAATTCTGGGTTGTTGGTGATTTTCGCGAAAAACTGAAAATTCAAACCTCTTCAATCCGTCGTGATACCCAAACCGATAAGTTCCAGATACCGGAAAATTCGACTCTGAGGTGCGGTGTAACGGATGCCAGCGTGTCAGAAGTGAAAGCAGATACCTACGTTCATTGGAATTTTCATTCAAATCCTTCCTTGACTCCGGTTGCGGAAAAAGAGGTTGCTGATAAAAATTCAGTTACCGTGACATGCGATTATCGTCCTGATAAAAATCAGCTCAGAGCTGCCTACAGGATTGCGCTCAGCAATGCATCAGGTCATCTGGTTCTGAGTCCGATTAATGATGTGCCGTTGACGCAAGTGAAAGAGCAGTACCCGGATTGTGCCAAGGCTGGAATTTTCGATCTGCCATCCGACATGAACCTCAGGATTTTGTTGGAGGAAATCGACCAAGCGTTGAATCAAAACAAAAACCTCGCGGCAGTGACGATCGCCCGAGATAACCTGCACGACCAGCAATTCCTTTCCCGGGTGCTCGCACAGCGTGCAATGATTGATAAAGAGAAGGAATTGGTCGAAAAACTTCCGGATAAAAAGCACGCAGCGATGCCGGAGGGTCTGCGGTTGATTGAGCAAAGTGATGTTCTCGTCAAGGCGCCAGAGGATGACTTGGCTAAATTAAAAACCACCGCGTTGCCGAACGTTTTTCTGTATCAGGGTGATCCCGCGAAACTGAGTGCGGATACGACTTTCATGAGTTCTGGCTCGCTTGATCAAACGGCTCAAAGATTTGCCTCTGACGGCATGAAACAGCTGCGGAAAACGCTGGATCTGATTAACGACCCCTCCAGCGTGGTGAGCACACAAGCGAACGATATCATGTCACGCTCTGAGGACTTATGGGGGGTTCTGGCATTGGAATTGCCGCCTGGTGAAATACCAACCAACAAACTTTATTCGATGCGGCCCGGGGCGAGTGACCAAATGACAGAGCATTCGTTAAAAATATTTTTCAAGGAGCACTTGCAAAACCTGACAGGCCGGGTTGTTATCGAGGTGCCGGATCATGAAATGATGGCTAAGGCACTCTGGTCTGCATTAGAGGAACTTGCCCCCGATTTTGAAAAATCCAGATTGGAATGCATCCTTGCTTCTCCGGGCGACCTGGTGATTACGCGGTTTATCGATGCCGACGACATCAACCCGCAAGACTTTGAGCAAAACCTTGATGAGGAGAGTTTTGATTACCTGGCAAATTTGCAGCTTCATCGCAGACACTGAAATTGATTTTTCAATCAGTGTTCACTTCGAGGCAGCGTCAATGACCTTGCTGAGCATGACCAGCATCTGATCAATTTCCGCAGTAGTCACATTCAGCGCCGGCATAAACCGCAGCAATTCCGGGCGCGGTGAATTCAGCAGTAATCCCGCGGGTTCCATATCGCGAGCGATCTCGACAATTTTGCCCCCGATCGGCGAGCCCAGCTTTAATGCACGCAGCAGACCTTCGCCACGCTCGCCTTCGAGGCCGTGCTTCTCACAGAGCTTCAGCAGACCTTGCTTCAGGTAGTCGCCCTTGTCGATCACGGATTGCAGGAATCCGGGCTTCAGCAGTTCTTCGAGCACGGCGATGCCGACGGCAGTCATCAGGGGATTGCCATTGTAGGTGCCGCCCTGATCGCCCGGCTCGAATACGGCGACGGCTTCGGTGCAGAGCAGCGCCGCCAGCGGCACGCCGCCGCCGATGCCTTTGCCGAGTGTCATGATGTCCGGCTCAATGTCGGACAGCTGGTAGGCAAACAGTTTGCCGGTGCGGCCCATGCCGGCCTGTACTTCATCGACGATCAGCAGCAGGTCGTGTTTCTTCGTGAGCGCACGCAGGCCTTGCATGAATTCACGAGAGGCCGGTATCACGCCACCTTCGCCCTGCACAGGCTCCAGCATGACGGCCACGGTCTTGTCCGTGATCAGCGCCTCAACGCTGGCCAGATCATTCAGTTCCGCCTTGGGGAAGCCCGGCACCTGAGGCGCGAACATCGTGTCCCACCCGGCCTTGCCTGAGGCAGACATGGTTGCCAGCGTACGGCCATGGAAGCTGTGATTGAAGGTGATGATCTCGTAGCGATGTTCACCCGCCTTGTTCTTGTGGATCTTGCCCCATTTGCGCGCGAGCTTGATGGCGCCTTCATTCGCCTCGGCGCCACTGTTCGCAAAGAATACGCGATCAAAGCAGGAGTGATGCGTGAGCATCGAGGCCAGCTGTGTCGAGGGCTCGTTGTAAAACGCCGGCGAGGGGTTGATGACTTTTTTCGCCTGTGCGGTCAATGCGTCCTGTATGCACTGCGGCGAGTGCCCGAGGCAGTTGACGGCCCAGCCCTGCAGCCAGTCGAGATAGCGCTTGCCATTGTGATCGGTGAGCCACATGCCGTCGCCCTGCGTGAACACCAGCGGCGGCCGGTTGGTGATGTACAGCAGCGCATTGGTATCGTACTGTTCAAAGGTCTTGGCGAGGGCTTCGGGCTTGTTCATGGATCAGGCAGTCGCAGTGGCGAGGTCAGCTTCAGAGGTAAAGGAGTCGGCGAAGAATTCGTCTTCGGGCAGCTTGCAGTCGGCAACGAAATCGCGCAGCGCTGCTTCAACCATCAGCGGCGTGCCGCACGCATAGACCTGATGGCCGGACAGGTCGGAAAAGTCTTGCATGACGGCCCGGTGCACAAAGCCGGTACGGCCGCTCCAGGTGTCCTCCGGCTGGGCGTCAGAAATGACAGGCACGTAGCGGAAGTTCGGCAGCGTGGCCGCCCATGTCTCGCACAGTGCATGCATGTACAGGTCTTTCGGACGGCGTCCGCCCCAGTACAGGGTGATCGGCCGGGTGGATTTCAGGTGCGCCCAGTGCTCGACAATGGCCTTGATCGGCGCAAAGCCGGTGCCGGAGGCCAGCAGCACGATGGGCTTGTCGGAATCTTCGCGGAGGAAGAAGGTACCCATCGGGCCTTCGAAACGAAGAATGTCTTTTTCTTTCAGCGTGCTGAAGACCTGATCGGTGAACAGCCCCCCCGGCATGTGGCGGATATGCAGACTCAGCAACTCATCTGAATGCGGTGCATTGGCCATGCTGTAGCTGCGGCGCTTGCCATCCTTGAGCATGAACTCGATGTACTGGCCAGCTTTGTACTGCATGCGCTCGGTCGCGGGCAGTTGCAGAGACATGATGATCACATCGTCCGTCACGCGTTCGAGTTTGGCGATGCGCGAGGGCAGTTTCTTGATCGGGAAATCGCCCACGCCCAGCACTTCACGCGCTTCGATCACGATGTCGGAGGTGGGCATCGCACAGCAGAACAGGGTGTGCCCGGTGGTCTGGTCGGCGGCAGACAGCGCGCGCTCCTGATGCGGGCCCAGCTCGACGTCGCCAGACACCAGCTTGCCTTTGCAGCTGCCGCAGGCGCCGTTCTTGCAGCCATAAGGCAGGCCGACGCCGGCGCGGATCGCGGCGGCCAGCACGGATTCGCCGGCCTCACAACTGAACTGCCGGCCGCTGGGAGTAACGCTTACCTGGAAAGTCATACAATCTCGCGGATGAAAAATAATTTGTTGAGTGCTGCATCACCGGTGGCATCGCGCAGGCCGCGATTGCTGATCATTGGCTGCGGCGATGTCGGCATGCGGCTCTTGCCCCTCGTGCGCGACCGGTTTCAGGTGGTTGCCGTCACCAGTCAGCCGTCACGCCTGCCTGAACTCAGGGCAGCGGGCGCATTGCCCGTGGTCGCCAATCTGGATGATCGGAACAGCCTGCATCGCCTGAGAGGACTGGCCACGACCGTGGTGCACCTGGCGCCGCCACCTTCTGACGGCGAGCGGGACCGCCGCACGCGCCATCTGGCCGCTATTTTACCCCGACAGGCGAGCGTCGTTTATGTCAGCACCACCGGCGTTTACGGCGATTGTCAGGGGGTTTTCTTTGACGAGACTCGGCCAGTTGCGCCGGTCAACGCACGTGCTAAACGGCGCGTCGATGCCGAACGCGTGCTGCGGCGCTGGGCGCTGCGCAACGAGGGCAGGCTCTCGATCTTGCGCGTGCCGGGCATTTATGCGGCCGACCGCTTGCCGCTGGATCGGCTCAGGCAAGGCACGCCGGCACTGATTCCTGAAGACGATGTCTACACTAATCACATTCATGCGGATGATCTGGCGCAGATCATTGCACTGGCGGTGTTCCGCGCCCAGCCGCAGCGGGTGTATCACACGGTTGATGATTCGGATCTGATGATGGGTGAGTATTTCGACCAGGTGGCCCAGGCCTTTGGCTTGCCTTCGCCGCCACGGCTGCCGCGCGCCGAGCTGGCGACGAGGGTGTCGCCGATGCTGTTGTCGTTCATGTCGGAGTCACGCCGGCTGTCTAACGCTCGAATGAAACAAGAGCTGGGCGTGCAACTGCGCTGGCCGACGGTCAGCGATTGTCTGGCGAGCCTGCGCTGACAGCCGATTTCATGCCATCGACCCAGGATTTTGCCGGCAGCTTCGTGATGTCGCGGATGACTGCTGCACGGGCGTAAAGATCTGCAAAATCCAGTGAGGGCGCTTGCCGGAACGCGATCACCACCACATTCCCCTGATGGACCTCGGGCAGCGAGATCACGGCATCAAAAGTACTGCAGATTGCGCGCAGGTTGCGTTGGTAGCTCGGGTGATCGCCAAACAAATTGATGGTGGCCACGCCCTCGCGTGTCAGGCAGCGTGCGCACGCGCGATAAAACTCGGGCGACTCCAGCACCGGCCCGCGCGCGGTGGCGTCATACAGATCGATCTGCAGCGCATCGACCGTGCCATGGTTGACGCAGTCCTCGACGAAGTCCAGCGCATCGCCTTCGATAATGTCGAGCAGGTCATCGGTGGGCGGCAGCTTGAACATCGAATGACAGATATCGATCACCGAAGGATTCAGCTCGACGACAGTGACTGGTGATTTGGGATACCAGCGGCGGCAGAATTTGGTCAGCGCCGCCGCGCCCAGCCCCAGCTGGACGATGCGCGAGGGCTGGTCGATGAACAGCATCCAGGCCATCATCTGCTGCGCATACTCCAGCTCTATCCATTCCGGCTTGCGCAGGCGCATCGCGCCCTGTATCCACTCGGTGCCGAAATGCAGATAGCGCACGCCCTCTTGCTCCGACAAGGTCACGGGCGCGAAGCGGGGCTTGCGGCGGGCAGGGGCGTTTTTGTGCGATGAGGCGGTGTTCTTGCGCATGAGTCTTTGGTGATAATCGGTGTTCTGCGGCACCACTCAGTCGAGCAGCGCCCGCCACTGTACTAGCTTTTGCTCGAAAGAGAGCTGGGCATTGGCTGGCGAGGAGGAGGGTAGCACCTGTGTCTCGAAACCCGCTTCGGCGAACAAGGGAGCGAAGCGACCGGCAGTTTTTCCGTTGAAAGCGATGCGACGCAATGCAGGGTAGCCCTGCTGCAGGAGGGCGAAATCTGCGGTCTGCGCGCGTCTTATCGAGGCATCGAGACTGCCTTCACGCTCACAGGCGGCGATCACGTCCCACAGGCCGATCTGATGCGATGCCAGCCGTTCCAGTCGCGTGTGATAGGGCAGTGAGGCCACGTCCTCATCCAGCACGGCGGACAGCAGGCGCCAGAACTGATTGCGCGGATGCGCGTAGTACTGGCCTGCGGCGAGCGAGGCAGCGCCGGGGAAGCTCCCAAGAATCAGCAGCCGCGCATCAGCGCGCATCACAGGTGGAAAGCCGCTCAGCAAGGGTGGGGACAGCTCAGGCATTGGCGTATTGTAGGGCGGACGGGTGAACGCGCTAGAATCAATCTGCCCATCGATAGCAAACAATAAATAACACTCAATAAATAACAACCAACAGGGAGACCAGACACATGACCCATCCCGTCGTTCTCGTCACCGGCGGCAGCCGGGGCATCGGCGCTGCCGTGGCGATCATGGCCGCACAGCGCGGCTATGACGTTGCCTTCAGCTACCAGAGCAATGCGAAAGCCGCTGGCGAAGTGGCAGAAAAAATCCGCGCGACCGGCCGCAAGGCGCTGGCCGTTCAGGCCGACGTGTCCGTGGAAACCGATGTGCTGCGCCTGTTCAAGGCAGTCGACGAGCAGATGGGCCGGCTGGATGTGCTGGTCAATAATGCCGGCATGCTGGAGAAGCAGACACGGCTCGACCAGATGGACGTCGGCCGCTGGAACCGCGTACTCGGCGCGAACGTGATCGGCACATTCTTGTGCGCGAAAGAGGCGGTGCTGCGCATGTCGACCAACCATGGCGGCAAGGGCGGTGCCATCGTCAACATCTCATCGGCCGCGTCGCGTCTGGGTTCGCCGAACGAGTTCATTGATTATGCGGCGGCCAAGGGCGCAGTCGACTCCATGACGATCGGTCTGGCCAAGGAGGTCGCGACCGAGGGCATACGCGTGAA
>JACCDH010671314.1_pt1 | contig 12782 bp, 13 predicted proteins | sample 7442481 | NCBI WGS metagenome assembly JACCDH01 (sample SAMN15323433, study PRJNA562643) | freshwater metagenome | isolation source: river surface water | place: USA:Blue River Watershed | collected 2017-08-15
AGATACGCTGAAACCAGCCTCATCAATAGCATGTGTCAATGAATCGATACGTGTGCTGAAGAAGTTGAAAAGAACAATCGCCAAAGCAGAACCCAAGATACCCAAGAAGGTATTGATCAAGGCCTCAGAGATACCCAATGACAATGCTGTAGCATCAGGAGCACCCGCAGTTGCCATCGCTTCGAAAGACGAAATCATACCGCGTACAGTACCCAACAATCCAACCAATACCCCCAAAGAAGCACAAGTTGAAAGGATAACCAAGTTCTTAGACAACATCGGCAATTCCAAAGAAGAAGCCTCGTCCAATTCTGTTTTAACAGCAGTTACTTTGGCTTCACGATCCATAGAAGCATCTGACTCTACAGACTTGTACTTCATCAAACCAGCTTTTACTACAGCCGCAACTGAACCCTTTTGCTTGTCGCAAGCAGCCATGGCTTGATCCAATTGACCAGAATTAACCAAAGAACGCACATTGCGAACGAATTTATTTACGCTACCTTTTCCTTTAGCTTGCGTCAAGCTGATCATGCGCTCAACAAAGAAGATAACAACCACCAAGTTTACAGTAATCAAAATAGGAACGATGAAACCTCCTTTGTGAATGGTTCCCAAAACGTTCAATGGATGACCTTTTTCAGGATCTCCGCCCTCAAAGTTTGCAGCATCTCCCAATACATTTACATAGAGAATCGCTGAAACAATCAATGCCACTGGAATGGCGATGTAAGGAAAAATGGCAGAGAAATCAAAAGAACTTTCTGCGCTTTGTGTTTTTTTCGCTTGACTCATAGCTGTTTTTTAATATAAATTTTTTAGTGCGCCAAACATACGCAAGGAAGACCTAAACAGGAAACAAACTGGTGTTTTCTTTTTGTGAAATTTTAGGTGAGCATCTCCTCGTATCTCAGCTTGACAAACTTACGCACGCTGAAAAACGTAGACAACGTAGAAACACTTAGACCCACAAAGGCAGTGCCGAGCACCACCCAAAAGATGCGGCCCTTTTCCATCAACACAGAAATGATGACGGGCCAATCTTGCATAATGAAAAACAATCCTGTAAAAATCACCAAGAGCGCAATGAGCGTTGCTCTTAGTCCTTGCCACATGCTTTTCAAGACAAATGGCTTGATGATGAACCATCGGGTTGCTCCCACCAACTGCATGCTGCGGATGATAAACCGCTGAGAAAAAATGGTCAACTCAACAGTATTGACAATTAAGACAATGGAGATCATCAGCAACAATCCCGCAATGATCATCAGAATCAAACTCCAATGGGCAATGTTCTCATTGATCTTTTGTATCAAACTTTCTTGTATGATGACATCCTTGACCAAGGGGTTTCGTTTCCAGTTTTCCGCGGTTTTCCGCAGGGTTTCTACGTCCGCTGCTTCTGGATTCATCCTTATGTCCAATGAGGCGGGCAGAGGATTGTAACCCAACACGCCAGCAACAAAGTCATTGCCCAATTCTTTTTTCATGATCTCCGCCGCATCAGCGCTAGAGACATATTGGGTGGCCTCACAATAAGGTTCCCCTTCAATTTGCTTTTTAAACAACATCAAATCCGCCTCTTTGGCATCCGGGATAAACATCACCTGAGCCACCAACTGGTCGTGGAAATGATCGGTTAAAGCAGAGCCCAATATCCAAAACACCAGCAATAAAGCCACCAAGACCAAAACCATGGTTGTTCCAATGAACGTGGAAATGGACGCTGACTTACTGGCTGATGTTTTGAGTATACTGCGCATATTTTAGAATCAAGCGATCTTTTCGATTTTTCCAATGAAATACAAATCCTCGTCTGCCAAAGGGTGATTGAAATCGATGATCAAGCTGTTCAATTTTACCTCTACTACCACTCCATACACTTCTTCTCCCTCATCCGTGGTCATGGGAACTACCTCACCCACTTCAAACAACTCATCGTCCATCTCCCCATCATCCCCGATGAAATCACTTTTGGGAAACTCCATATAAAACTCTTCCTTCTCTGTTCCATAAGCGTCATCACAAGCAATGTGCAATTGGAATGTCTCCCCTTCTGCTTTGCCCAAGATGGCGGCTTCAAATGCAGGTAGCATTTCGCCTGAACCAATCATGAATGTCATGGGCTCTTCTTCATGCGTTTCTTCAAACAATTCGCCATCAAACCCATCCAAATACAAGCGATATGATACGCTTACTTCTTTTCCATTTTCTACCTTCATTTTTTTATTTTTTAATCGTTATTTTTTGTCCCACTTGTAAGCGATCAGTCAACTTGGGATTCCATTTTTTCAGTTCTGCTATGGTTACGCCGTACTTGCGCGAAATCAAATTCAACGTATCCCCTTTGCGTACGGTGTATACCTGTGTTTTGGCCACTGGAGCAGGCTTTGGAGCAGGCGCTACAGCAGACGAGTCAGAAGCGCTTTCTTCATTACCCATGGCCTTTTGCGCTGTATTCACAGGGTCATTCTCGGTAATGCTGATGGTCTTTTTGACACGGGTTTTAATCTTTAAAACCTGACCGGACTTCAAACCATTGGATTTTAACTTGTTCCATTGCTTGATTTGGCTCGTTGTGACGTTGTACTTTTTAGCAACTGAAGCCAATGTTTGTCCTTTAGTGACTTTGTGTGATTTCCATGAATCCTCCCAAACTACTTTTTCTGTCACTTTTTTTGCGCCACCAATGGCTTCGCTGTTGTTGGCCACTACCGTCTCCTTGGGTTTTTCTACAATGGCGCTTTGTGCATAAATCAGGGCCTCGTTGGCAATAAACAATCCCACCTTGCTGACGGGTAAGGTGATGTAGTGCTTTTGTCCATTATCCGGAATTTCTCTCAACTTATAGGTACCATTCAAATAAGCAACATCTTGCACGTTCATCCCCAAAACTTTGGACATGGCATCAAAATCCAAACGACTTTTAACGTGAACTGTATCGACTTCATAGCAAGTAATCATGGGCTTTTTTGGGTACAAATTGTACTCCGCAGTATGATTCATGATATAGTTTACGGCAATAAAGGCGGGTACATATCCTTGCGTCTCCTTGGGCAAATAGGGTTTAATGCTCCAAAAATCCTTCTTGCCCCCTGATCTTCTGATGGCCTTGTTCACATTGCCTGGTCCGCTATTATAGGCCGCTAGGGCCAATTGCCAATCATCAAACGTGTCAAACAAAAACTTCAAGTATTTGCAGGCCGCTTCTGTCGCCTTGTATGGATCAAAACGCTCGTCTTGATAACTGGTGATTTCCAATCCATACAGCTTGGCCGTGCCTGGCATAAACTGCCACAAGCCCCCTGCGCCAACTCTTGAAATGGCTGTTGGGTTCAATGCCGATTCCACAATGGCCAAATACTTAAGCTCGATGGGAATATTGTGCTTGGTCAATTTTTCCTCGATCATGGGGAAATACAGTTGGGCCATGCCCATCACTTTGCTCGTCACATCCTTTCTGCGAACGGCATACAAATCAATAAAACCTTGAACAGTTGCATTATATACCAAATCGAAAGGTGTATCTGCATCCAAATTTTTCATGCGCTCCTCAACGATTTCTGCCGTGAAAGAGGGCAATTGATTTTTCTCATATCCAAAGGGATTGAGCAACAAGGAATCTGTGGAATAGCAAAAATGGTTCAAATAATTGGAAACCAGCAATTGGTCGATGGCTTGTACTTCAGGATTGTCTTTTTGTACTGAAAAAGAAGCATTGTTTCCTGGTTGCGCGGCAGCACTTAGGGCGGTAGCAAAAATAAAGAGTAAAAAAATCTGTCTCACAAATGTTTTTTTAACGGTAAGCATTCAATCCTAAACTTTGCACAATTTCCGAACACTTTTAGAAGCGTCGGGAAATGATTGAATGCTTTTGTCAACAGATTTATTAAGATTATCTGAGGCAAGCATTCAATTGTTGTGCGGCGCATAACAACTGATTCTCCTCAAAAGCGCGAGACAAAATTTGAACGCCAAAAGGCATACCGTTTTGTTTTTTTCCCAAAGGAATTGAGATGGCGGGGTGTCCTGATAAATTGGCCTGTACGGTAAAAATGTCTTCTAGGTACATGGCGATGGGGTCCGCTGACTTCTTGCCCATCTCAAATGCTGCATCCGCCGTGGTTGGCGTCATGATAACATCATAATGTGCAAGAATTTCATTGGTTTTGTTTTGAATCACCCTTCTCACTTTCTGAGCCCTACTGTAATAGGCGTCATAATATCCCGAACTCAAAACAAATGTTCCCAACATGATTCTTCTTTTCACCTCCTCTCCAAATCCCTCTGATCTGCTTTTTTTATACGTTAAGTCAATGCCTTTGGCCTCTTTGGAACGGTATCCAAAGTGTATCCCATCAAAGCGGGACAAATTGGACGAAGCTTCAGCAGTTGTCAAAACGTAATAAGTTGGCACCAGTTGATCTACGATGGGGAAATTAACTTCCTCTACTTGGTGTCCTTGACTTTTTAACTTTTCTGTAAGGTTTACAAAGGCAGCCTTGACCTCTGCATTAAGCCCTTCGCGGTGAACACAGTCTTTGAGCACAGCGATGCGCAAAGGTTTTGCTTCATGGGTTTGTAAAGTATACTGCTCTTGAAATAAAGTTCCATCATAAGCGTCGGGACCGGCCATGACTGAGGTGTACAAGAAAGCATCGGCTATATCATGGGTGATGGGACCAATTTGATCAAAACTACTGGCATAGGCTATTAATCCATGGCGAGAAATTCTGCCATAAGTTGGCTTCAGACCGACAGTTCCTGTATAAGATGCGGGTTGTCTTATGCTACCACCTGTATCACTGCCCAAGGCCATAATGCACAAATCAGCCGCAACAGCTGCTGCAGATCCACCAGATGAACCACCTGGAACACACTTTTCATTGATGGGATTGAGAACGGGACCGTAAACCGACTTTTCACTGGAAGAGCCCATTGCAAATTCATCGCAACTCAATCTTCCAATGATAATGGCATCTTCGGCCAACAAACGCTCCACAGCAGTTGCTGTGTATAACGATTCAAAACCTTCTAAAATTCTTGATGATGCGGTTACGACATGACCTTTATAGCAAAGGTTGTCTTTTAAACCAATCACTGCTCCCGCTAATTTCCCAGCTGTTCCGTCCTTGATTTTCTGCTGTACTATCTCAGCTTGCGCCAAGGCCTCATCAGCAAAAACTTCAACAAACGCATTCAAATGTTGCGTTTGCTCAATGTTTTTCAAATAATAGTTTACCAACTCAGGTAGTGCAATGAGACCATTGCCCAAGTCTTTTTGAACTTCGGAAAGAGCGGAATAACGAGGGGTCATTACAATTTATCAGGCTTGTTGTCGGTCTCTGCATTTTCGCCTTTGCTGGCGTCTTTGAATTCCTTGACGCCTTTACCCAAACCACGCATCAATTCTGGAATTTTTTTGCCTCCGAAAAACAACAACAATACTGCAATGATGAGAATAATCTCAGTAGGTCCTAATTTACCCATTTCTTAATGTTTACGCGTTAACTGTTTGCAAAGATAGGGCAATCCCTTCTTGTTTATTTCCCTTCTATCTTGAAAAAACCAAATCAGACTGGCCAATTTTCTTACCTCCTTCGTAGATGCTGATCTTGTAGGTGCCTTTGGTCAAACCAGAGGCCAAACAATACATGCAAACATCTGTGTCTTGATTCTGGTAATCAATCTCTCGCATCGCGCTATAGGCTGTGGATTGCCCATCCAAATTGGCCGAGCCGGCATTGCCAATCAATTGTCCAGATGGGGATTCCACCCGCATGTAGATCTTTTTGGTCCCTGACTTGACAATGCTATTTTGACGGATGGTAAAGCAAGACTTGATTTGCGAAGCTTGTGAGGCGCGCTCCACATCCTTTTCCCCTCCTCTTGATTTTTCTTTGATTCCTTTGTTGCTGAATCCCGCTGCAGACAAAACAGACCCTTTGCTCACCACGTCCTGTGTCGTGCTCAACTCATTGGCCAACTGTTTGGATTGGGTTTCAGCACGGTTGGCTCTATCGCTCTCATTCTGTTTCTCTACTATCAGTCGATCATTCATTCTTTGCAAAGAATCAATGTCATGGATATAGCCCTTCATGATGCGGCGCAATGTTGCGGTTTCGTCTCGCAATTGTTTGATGTCAAAATCCTTGTTGCGTGCAGAGGCCAACAATTTTGCAATCCTATTGGTTTGCCACTGAATGCTGTCTTGCATCTGTTTATTGTCCGTTTCCATTTCTGAAAATGTACTTTGCATCTGCTCCAATTCCATTTGTAAGCCATCGCGTTCATCGATTAAAGTACCATTCTGTTTGTCTACATAGACAATACGCTCTGTCAATTCCTTTTTTGTAGAATACAGCATATAACCGAGAAACAAAGACAGCACGGACAATATGGAAATCAAAATGATGTAAACGCGATTGGTCATGATTTTTATTTTTTACAAAATTAAGTTGTTTGTTCCAATGATGATACTTTGTATATTTGCCCCTCAATGGTCCTGTGGCCGAGCGGCTAGGCAGAGCTCTGCAAAAGCTTGTACAGCGGTTCGAATCCGCTCGGGACCTCCAAAAATCCTCCTTCGGGAGGATTTTTTTATGGCTTCTCTTTGATTTTGTCTACCCCTTCTTCCCACTCGTCTTTGGCCTTGCGCACACCATTGCGGTACAAAGCACTCTCTTCAATGGCGGGCAATATCATAAAAGAAAATCGGTACAGCGGATCGTAGGTCCACGACATTTCTCGCTGCTCTCTGGGCATCCACTTCACCTTTCCATTGATCTTCTCTCCTGCCACCAACAATACACTCAACACCAGTAAGGTCTTGAAAACAGCAAAAAAAGATCCCGCAAAAGCATTAACGTTTCCACCGCCTCCTGTCTTTATTCCTGCACTCACCAACTTTGCTATAAAAAACAACACTACCGCAAAAACCAAAACACAAATCAAGAATGTTTTGAGCCCCGTTCCATTTGGAGGTGGGCCTCCCCACTTATCCGCTAACCAATCCGAGAAATGCAAGGAAAGGTAAATGGCTACAAAAATAAAGAGGAGATAAAATATCTCCATGATGAATCCATTGCGCCAGCCTTTCCATGCCGCATATCCGAGCATGGCCAAAATGGCGATGTCAAAAATCATAATCATGATTGAAAATTACTTCTTTTTGGGTAATTGTTTCTATTTAACCATTGTTCTTTCTCCAATCTCCTTTGTTAATTACTTAACGATGTTCCTACTTTTGTAAAAAAAAGAATATCATGAGTCAGTTTGATGTCATTATCATTGGTTCCGGTCCTGGTGGATATGTAAGCGCCATTCGTTGCGCACAGTTGGGTATGTCTGTTGCCTTGGTGGAAAAATACAACAGCTTAGGGGGCACTTGTCTCAACGTAGGTTGTATTCCTTCCAAAGCGTTGTTGGATTCTTCCGAGCACTACCACCAAGCGGTTCACCAATTCAATGAACACGGCATTGAGCTCAGCGCTGCTCCCAAAATCAATTTAAAGCAAATGATCGCGCGCAAAGCCGGCGTGGTTTCAGACACCGTAAAAGGGATTCAATTTTTGATGAAGAAAAATAAAATCTCTGTTTTTCACGGCATGGGGAGCTTTGTAGATGCGCATACCGTGGCAGTGGCTGGAGAAAAAGAAACACAAAACATCACCGGTAAGAACATCGTCATTGCTACAGGTTCCAAGCCAGCCTCTTTGCCTTTTATTCAAATCGACAAGAAACGCATCATCACCAGCACTGAAGCCTTGGAAATGACTGAGATTCCAAAGCATTTGATCATCATCGGTGGAGGAGTAATTGGCTTGGAATTGGGCAGTGTGTATGGCCGCTTGGGTGCCAAAGTCAGCGTTGTCGAATACATGGACGGCATCATTCCCACGATGGACAAATCTTTGGGCAAGGAATTGCAAAAGTCATTGACCAAATTGGGCTTCGAATTTCACCTGTCTCACAAGGTGAAATCGGTGGAGAACACCGGTAAAAAAGTTGTTGTCAAAGCAGACAACGCCAAAGGAGAAGAATTGGTATTGGAGGGAGATTACACATTGGTTTCAGTAGGTAGAAAACCTTACACAGAAGGACTAAACGCAGATAAAGCAGGCGTTGCTTTGGATGAAAGAGGTCGTGTCATCACCAACGAGCATTTGCAAACCTCACAACCCCACATCTACGCCATTGGCGACGTGGTGAAAGGGGCGATGTTGGCCCACAAAGCGGAAGAAGAAGGTGTTTTTGTAGCGGAAATCATGGCAGGACAAAAGCCGCACATCAATCACCTATTGATTCCAGGCGTGGTTTACACCTGGCCAGAGGTGGCTGCTGTTGGTTATACCGAAGAAGAATTAAAAAGCAAAGGTATTGCTTACAAAGCGGGAAGCTTTCCTTTCAAAGCCAGTGGTCGCGCGCGCGCCAGCATGGACACGGATGGATTCATCAAAGTATTGGCGGATACCACAACAGATGAAGTTTTGGGCGTTCACATGATTGGACCACGGTGTGCGGATTTGATTGCGGAGGCTGTTATGGCCATGGAGTTCAAAGCCACCGCTGAAGACATTGCCCGCATTTGTCACGCGCACCCCACTTTCACAGAAAGTTTGAAAGAGGCGGCCTTGGCTGCAACAGCCAATCGTGCTTTGCACATGTAATCGGAAATAAGAACTGTAAAATTAAAGAAGGCTCCGGCCTTCTTTTTTTATGGCATCAATGAAAAGCGATTAACTGTCACATCGTTCAATGTGCAGGGCTCGTGCCACATGGTAAGGGGTCTGGCGTATACACTGCCAAAAGGAATGCTTTTGTAAATGACCAAGGGTTCTTTGGTCTCGCTGTGGTTGGCCAAGGTGATGATTTCATAGACGCCGCCTTTGTAGTGCTTCCAGCGCTCGCCAGGCATGGGGTATTGGATGGGGGGATTCATGACTTCTTCAATTGATTCGCAACACATCCTCTAAGAAAAGCAACCTCTTCCTTCAGGTCAGCAATCCACTCTTCATAAACATCAGCACCACTCGAAATATTTTTAAATACCGTAGCTGCATTTCCTCCTGCCTGGTGGAAATTTTGTTGAAGATTAATCTCATCCTCGCCCAAGAGCGTTACAAGCGGAACTTGTAGCACTATTGCAATCTCTCGAAGACGAGTAAGTGTTGCTCTTTCAGGGTTTTTCTCAATAGCCGAATATGCTTGTTGAGTAATATCCAACTTCATAGCAACATAATCTTGACTAAACCCTTGAGATTCTCTAATTAAGCGAATGGTGTCTGAAATGGTTGCTTTCTTTTTCATAGAATGTAAAAATACAAATAAAATTTGTGAATTACAAAAACTAAATTCAAATATATATTTTCCCTCAAACGAATTTTACAAAAAATATTCAAATGAAAAATCCTTCTATTTATTTACTAATTTTCTTGTGTGTCGCTATTAATTCTGAAGGGCAAAAAATTGGAAAGTTACTAGAAAAAGCAAACTCAATAAAACAGGGAGCCGAGCAAATTAGAAATGGTTCACAGAATTTAAATGGTGATTTAAAAACTCTCAAAGAGAATTTTCTTTTCATTAAAAATGAAAAAAACGGCACTATAACACGAATTAAATCAACTTCGCAATTAGATGGTTTGTGTGATGTTACCCCTGGAAACCCAAGAAAAGACAAGCTTTACAGCGTTGAGAGCGCTCAAGAAAACGGAAATAACCTTTTGCGAGGTAAATTTTCAGTTGGAAATGAATGCGTAGATTCTCCTCACTCGATTGTAGGTAATTATCAAAGAATGAAGGGTGAGGTAGTAGGTTTTGAATGGACGATTCTTGTCACTATTTCAAGAAATGAAAAAGAAATATCTGTTATTCATGATTACTCTGAAAAAGTAAAAAAACACAATCCGTCATTCACTAATCATCCCTACTTGCAAACATTCTATTTATCTGGAGACACCCTTATGTGCAAATCATTTATCACAAAAGAAAATTTCAGTAACAATACTAACTCTATTTCAACAGCCTTTGCAAGATTTACAAATAGCGAAATACATTTCCTAAATACTGGTATGTATCAACTTGATCAAACAAATTGGACCTGTACCTTCGAAGGAAACAAAGAAATGGCCATGATGCATTTTTTGTTTGGAATATTCATACATCTAGACAAAGGTGTTTTCGCTGCCCATTTAGAAAAAATGGATGCCGCAAAAATAGAAGAGGATAATAGAATTATGAGAATAAAACAGCAAGAAGAATACATGGCTGCTGAAAAAAGCTGTCACTACTGTAACAAAAAATACACAGGAGTTTCATACAGCTTTGGTCGCTGGAGGTCTGAAAATAATCCTTGTGGCGACGAAATAGAAATCGTTTACGTTAATGCATTTTGTTCCAGAAAGTGTGCTTTAGTTCATTGCAAAGCAACACGCCCTTAGTTCAAAACGCTGGAGTTCCTACTCCAACAAATTTTTTACTCGATTTATTTTTCCCCATATAAAAAACATACCCCACTTGAACGCCGCGTTCAAAGTAGTGGATGTTTTGAGATGCCTTGGCATTCAGGTCATCAGGGGCTTTGCCGGATTCTTCGTTTTTCTCCAATTGGATGTCAAACAAAAAGTTGATGCCGTTTTGGAAATTGTGCTGAATGAAAAAACGATCATTGAATACCCAACGCACTCCATACACTGCGCTGATTCCAATGCCGCTGAAATGCAAATTGTTTAGATAACGCTGACGCAAAAAAGTAAAATCGGTCCAACAAATCACAGCGCCTGCGCCTACTCCACCGTATAAATCAATACGTGATTTCAGTTTGGGAAATTGAAAAATTGTTCCCCTCTTCTCCAACTGAACACGAATGTAATTCATGCCGTTGCTGTGGTGAAAATCCATGAATTGTCTTTTGTACAACAATGAATCGCCATTGAAGCTTCCCGTATATTGTGCTATTTCATCGGCGCCTGTTAAGCGGTAATAACTTGCAGCAGTGGGATCAATGTTTCCTGAGATGGTAACATTCTGTGTTCCAGTAAATCGGTACTTGTGGTGGTCATATCCCAAAGACAAAAACCAATTGTTCTTTAACTCCTGTCCCATTCGGAAATTGAACTGCGGAACAGAAAAATCGTGCAGTCTAAAATACTGTTCCGATTTGGCCGGCATGTCGTTGGCTTTAACATCATAAAGGGTAAAATCATAACGGCTACTTTGAAAGTGAATATCTGAAGGCGCGTAAAAATTCCTATGGTATCCCCAATAAATATAGGACTCCTTCCCTTTCTTCAAAGGCTTCTCAGGCGATTGAGCCAATGCATAAATGGGCATAAAAAACAACAGAAATGGAATAAGCTTCGCCATCATTCAAAAATAATTTTGTGCAAATTAAACCAACCATGGAACTGAATACTGTAGAAATCGGAAAAAATGGCGAATATCAGGCCGTTGAATTCCTCAAAGAAAAAGGATACCGCATCCGTGAGCAAAACTGGCGATTGGGCAAGTTTGAAATAGACATCATTGCCGAGCGAGAAAACGACATTGTTTTCTTTGAGGTCAAAACCCGCAATGGCTTTGATGTACCTGCTGACCGCATTGTTCAAGGCCAACAGAAAACACGCATCATGAAGAGTGCGCATGCCTACATTCAGCGCTATCAGATCATGAAAGAGCCCCGATTTGATCTCATCACCATCTTTGGTGGTGGACCCAAAATGCGCATCTCCCACATTGAATCTTACTTTTATCCACTATTGATTTCCGCTCGCTCGCTCTAGATTGCCTAATTTTGCCAAAATCATTTTTCATGGCAAGAATTACATCTCGATCATCCAGCGGAGGTTCGGCCCCAAAAGGCCGCCGAAGTCGCGGAGACAATAAACCCAAGTTTAGCTCAGATAAGCCTGAAAAAGACTTTGTTAAAAAAGACAACAAAAAACCAGGAGACGGACCGCGAGACAAAAAGCGTCCCGCAGGTGAGCGACCCATCAAAGGCGGTGGGTTCAAAAAAACGGCTGGCCCGGGTCGCCCCGCCCGTGATGGCGAAGCGCCGCGCAGACGTGAAGCGGGTGATCGCCCTACCGGCGATCGTCCGAAATCTGACCGTCCAAAAAGAGGTGGTGCGGCATTCACTCCTCGCACAGAGCGCGCTGGTTCCGATCGCCCTTTCAAGAAGTTTGAGTCCAATGGCCCAACACGCAGAAAGCGTTTTGACAAGCAAGAAGAAGTAGAGCAAAAGCCCCGTTTTAGAAAAAGCAGCAGAGATTTAGATACTGATTTTACGCCAAAAAAAGCCTTCATTTCCAGAGCAGAACGCGATGGCCAAATTCGTTTGAACAAATACCTTTCAATGGCGGGCATTGCCTCTAGAAGAGACGCCGACGAGTTGATTGGATTGGGTTTAATCACCGTCAATGGCAAAGTGGTCACAGAGTTGGGGTTAAAAATCGATCCACAAAAAGACCTGGTCAAATATGACGACCGTGTCATTCGTGCAGAACAATACCGCTACGTCTTGTTGAATAAGCCAAAAGGTTTTATCTGCACCATGGATGATCCCAAAGGGAGGGAGACGGTGATGAACTTGGTTCACTCTGCATGTGCGGAGCGCATTTATCCTGTTGGAAACCTGGACAAGGACACAACGGGATTATTGCTTTTCACCAATGATGGTGAAATGGCCAAGCATTTGACCGCTCCTAAAAATGATTACGCCAAATTGTACCATGTTGAGTTAACGGAGAAGATTTCTCAAAAAGACTTGGCACAATTGCTTGATG
>JACCDH010376173.1_pt1 | contig 12781 bp, 13 predicted proteins | sample 7442481 | NCBI WGS metagenome assembly JACCDH01 (sample SAMN15323433, study PRJNA562643) | freshwater metagenome | isolation source: river surface water | place: USA:Blue River Watershed | collected 2017-08-15
CCCTGGGGCGAATGCCCATTGGCGTGCGATCACGAAGGTCAGTGCAGCGACGGCAATCAGTACTATCGCCAGCGCAGCCCGATAGGGCAGCGCGGTAAAGCGCAGCAATGCCCAGTACATCAGCTCATTGATCATGAAGCTTGTCAGTGCCACTCCAAAAAAACGTACTCGCGAACGTGTCGCAGGTGCTTCCTGATGGCTGAAGGTAAGTCGCTGATGTCCGGCATGGCTGACCTGGAAGGCAATCAGAAAAGCGATCAGGTTTGCGACCAGCGGATCCATTCCGAGTGGTACAAGAATCAGCGAAACACACGCCAGATGGACCAGCATCGCAGTGACGCCCACTATGCCGAACCAGAAAAGCTCCCGGCTCATCGGGTGTCGCCAGCGCGCGGCGGCACTGCGCTGCTGCGAGTGATGCGGCTGATGATATAGGCTGGCCGCTGCTTGACTTCAGTAAAGATACGGCCAATGTATTCACCCAGTATCCCGATGGACAGCAACTGCACTCCTCCGAGGAAAGTGATCGCCACCACAATGGTTGGCCAGCCGCTGGTGTCATTACCAAACAAGAGCGTCTCGATCACGATGTACAGCGCATAGGCAATCGACGTCAGCGATACGATACCGCCGACCACCGTCCACAGCCGGAGCGGTACATTCGAGAAAGCCGTCAGTGCGGTTGCTGCAAGCTTCAGCAAGCTGATGAAATTAAAGCTGCTGGCGCCATGCCGCCGGGGGTCAGTACGCACGCGCATCGCCAGCCGGGTAAAACCGACCCAGTTGTACAAGCCCTTCATGAAACGATTGCGTTCGGGCATGCTGTTCAGCGCATCCAGCAGACAGCGATCGAGCACGCGAAAATCCTGCGTGTTCTCGGGTATCTTGTTGCGCTCGCCAAAGTTCAGCAAACCATAGAACACATGGGTAAACGCACGCTTCAATATCGTCTCGTCGTTGCGATCGGCACGCACCGCGTAGACCATATCGTAGCCCCGACGCCATTGCTCTATAAATGAAGGGATGAGTTCGGGAGGATGCTGAAAGTCGCAATCGATCAGTACCGCGAGGTCGCCTCTGGCCTCGGCGATGCCGGCAGTCAGTGCAACCTCCTTGCCAAAATTACGGGACAACTGCACCAGCGTTACCGGCAAACGGTCTATCACGCTCATCACACGCTCGACGGTAGCATCGCGGCTGCCATCATCAACCACGATCAGCTCATGCCTTAAATTCATGCCCTTCATCAGCGTGTGCAGCGTCTCCAGCATCGGTAGGATGTTGCCCTCCTCGTTGAACGCGGGCAGCAGGCAGCTGACCAGCGGGTCAGACGGACGCTCTGCGGCGCGCAAGCGCAGTACGAATTCGGAAGCGCTGTCTTCCACCGGAGGATTCGTCGCGTTGGCTTGTTCTGGTTTCATGAGAAGAGAGTGATCCCGCATGGGTCAGGCACCTGCTGCTGCAGCGCAAACATCGCGGAATGTAATGGCAGTGGGTTAATGGGTCAAGCAAGTCTTGGAAAAGGTCAGCGGTCGCATCGACCAGCGGGCGGTACGATCACCCACCGAACCGATATCCGGATAGCTGGCTGATCAGGGTGGCTGACCTCTGACACCGCCTCAGGCAGGCCGGGGTTCATCCGGGCCATCCACGCACCGGGCTCACGCGCGGATTTTTCTGGTGCCCAGAGCAACACGTAGCCACATTCGTTCAGCCGCTCGGGCTTTATCCAGGGCGAAATCAGGTAATCGCCATTGATCAGCACATCAGGAGTCGAGTTCGCATAAAAAGCCACATTGCCCGCAGCCCAGGTGCTGCCGACCACATATCGAAGAGGCGCTCCGGTTTTTTGCTGCCAGTCGGCCTCGATCAGGCGCGCCAGCTCCGGCCCCGGAAAATTGGCGCGTGTCAGGCTGTGTCTGAGCTCGGTCTTGTAATACACGTTACCCGCGTATACGGCCAATAACAGGCCCTGCAGCACCATCCACGCGGCCAGCCAGCGCCGCTGGTACAAGCTGGCAAACATGGCAGGTCGCCAACAGACGAGCGCCAGCGCGAGTGGCGTGAACATCATCATCGCCCACATGTCACGTAGCGGCCTTGCGCCAATCAGCGGAACGACGAGACTGGCCAGCAAGGGAATCGCTGTTGCTGCGAACAGAAAAACTGCTGGTGATGCCTGCACCGAAAATTTTTGCCGTTTCATCGACCCGTCTTGTGCAGGCCGGCGCGCAAGCCAGACCGTCAGCAGCAGCATCACAAGAAGAATGCCCAGCTGAGCCGAAAGAAATGACGCTATCTCGGCAAAGCGGCCTGCGACGCTGAGCTGCTCGCTCATGCGCTCCTGCGCATAGTGCAGCGGCTGAAAATCATGCGTCACCAGCCAGATCAGATTGGGAGCAGCGACCACGGCAGCCACCGTGACACACAACAGCACTTTGCCGATACTGAGATACTGGCGCGATCCGGCATCCACCAACAGCCATATCATCATGAATAGGTAGAGCAGCACTGCACTGTACTTGGCCAGCATGCACAAGCCCAGCGACACTCCGAGGGCGAGAAACCAGATCAGCTGGCCGCGCAGCGTTGCGATCCGAAAGATCGCGATGGACAGCGCCCATAACGGTATCTGAACTACGTTGTGATTGAACTCCGGGATCAGTACATTGAAATAGAACTGCGTGGTGGTGAGAAACAAGGCCACGACCGCCAGCTGCTCATCAAGAAACTGCCGCGCGAGCCACCACAACGCCAGAAGCGCCGCAATGATGCACAAAGGTCCGAGTACCAGCAACGCGAATGGCTGTTTACCGAAAACAGCGACGGATGCTGCAATGATCCAGGCTGGCAGCGGCGGATGCTTGTAATAACCTGCCTGCGGATGAAGGCTCCAGACGAAGCCTTCAATCATGTCCAGCGGCGGGCTGTGGTGGGACAACACAGCGACGAGCGGCCACAGTACGACATACATCAGCAACAGTGCCAGCAGCGCCACGCGCGTTGAGGAATGGTCTGGAATCAGGCGGCTGCTTGCCGCAGGCGTGGAAAAGTCGGTGTGCAAATCAAGGCCGGTCAGATAATGAGAAAACGTACGACCGCGATTTTATCTCAGGGGATCTTTGTCGCTTCGCAAGTTCATGATTGATGATCTTGTCAGCGGTTGACGGATAAAACATTTTTGCCATTGATTCGAAATTATCAAGGATTTAACAAAAACAAATTTCATCCGGATTCCCAACCACGTTTATTGAAATGATTAGCAATTTGATGCATATTCCCCAAACCTTGAGGTATCATCCTTTCCTTTAAGAAATGAGCTTAATTTCAATAACTTACTATGCGAAGGAAGTAACGCTGTGAGCAAACGTACCCGCCCTGCAGATATTTATTTGCGCTTTCTGCAACTCGCCGAAGCCCTGCGTGGCATGCCGTCACTGCCCCCGCTGGAGCCCCTCGAGGAGCGGATTCTTGAGCTGATCGCTTACGCGCGGCAGAGACAAGAGCGACTGTCGGTCAAAGACCTGATGGGTAAACGTGAACTAGGCTCTCCAGCCATGCTGCACGGACGCCTCAAATCGATGCGCGAAAAAGGCTGGATACTGCTCGCAGAAACTGAAGATGCTCGCCGCAAGCAGCTGGAGCTGACTCAGGCTGCGCTCCTACACTTCGACAAGCTGTCGAAATGTCTGATGCAGGCAGTAAAAAAATCAGGGTAAATTCGTCTGCGTGAAAAAATCAGGCGACCCGACAGGGTCGCTTATTTTTTGACGGTCAGATACACCGCAAGCGCAATAATCAGCGCGACTGCCAGCTCCAGACCAACCATCAGCCATTCCATCGCACACTCCTTGATCTTTTCCGGATCATAGCCCGAACTACCCCCTCTGAACTTTGTATGGCGGAGACCACCGAAATCGCCTACGGGTATTGTGCATCATCAAACTGATTGTTAAACCAGGCGTGCCATCCCGTTCGTACACCTAAAACCGCCGATGCGCGGACTTAACCAGGCAACTGAAAGACAGTGGCGACTACCCGAACGCTTGATACCTGTATTTCCTCAAAGAATACCAATTTGGATCTGACTGCATAAACAGGATTGACAGCAAGTCGAATAGTGCTTTCCGTCCTTTTTCATGACCTTGCAGCTGACAAAAAACCCTAAAACTTGTGAAAAATCAAATGTCACGGTGGTATGACACGCGACATTCACAAAATCACAAAAGATACTCGATGAATAAGCTCCAAATGAAGGTGCTGGAACTCTGAACGCCTATACGAGTCAGTGTGTATGGCTACAAGGAAAAGATGATGAATGAAGACCATTGGGTCAAGGAATTACTCGATGATACTCACATGCATGGGCGAGAGGGAAGGCTGGCCCGTTTCGACGCACAGCTACCCTGTCTGCTGTTTGAGCTGGATCAGCTGCCGGATGGCAGCCTGCGATTCGTTTTTCTTTCTAGCGCCTGCAATGACTTGCTCGGTGTCTCGCGCGATCTCTTGTACGCAGATGCAGGTCATTTGATGAACCGGCTGAGTGACGAAGACCATCCGGTACTACTGGAGGCTCTCGAACGCTCAGCCACTCAGCTGCAGCCCCTTAACTGGGAAGGGCGCCTGCACATCGATACGTGGGAAGATCTGAAGTGGATCAATCTGCGTGCCACCCCCAATCGGCGCGAGGATTCAATTTTGCGATGGACAGGCATGATGACCAACATCAGCCAGAGCAAGCGTCTGCAGGAAGAAATAGTACAGTCGCGGCGACAACTGGCGGCGCTGGCTGCCCATGTCGATGAAGTGAAAGAACAAGAAAGAAGACGCATAGAGCGGGATCTGCATGATGATCTTGGTGGCAATCTGACAGCATTGAAAATGATGCTGCAACATGTGTGGAAAAGTCTGCCATCTGACCCCTATCTCGATGACCGCTACGCTTATTTCGAGAATCTGCTGGATTCATCCATTGCATCGATACACCGTATCTCGGCGGATCTGCGGCCGGGGATACTTGATGCGGGCCTCGTCGCGGCGCTTGAATGGTTATCCTCCGAATTTGAGCTACAGACGGGTCTTGCCTGTGAATTCCGCTGCACGGATCTAGATATTTCTCTGGATACAAAGCTCGCGACCACCTTGTTCCGTATCGCTCAGGAAGCCTGCAACAACATTCGTAAGCATGCGCTGGCCAGTGGTGTAGAAATCCAGTTACATGATGATGGCAATGAGCTGCTGATGGAAATTATTGATAACGGCTGCGGCATCAGCGAAGCACAGCGCGATAGCCCGCTGTCGTTCGGCATACGCGGCATGGAGGAGCGCGCCGCTGCCATTGGAGGATCTTTCCTGATAACTTCCAGACCCGGAAAAGGAACGATGGTATCGGTGCGGGCTCCTGCGCAGCGGGCCTCCTGAACATTCGACTGTTCGCGCACTAAACAAATTTGAAGAGCAATGCGCTCTCACGAAACGCCCACCTGCCCGCCGAAAAAAGTGCTGATCGTGGATGACCACGCGCTAATCCGCGAGGGTCTGAAGCAGATAATTGCCGACAGCAGAGAATTCACCGTTGTCGCTGAAGCCGACACGGGATTGTCAGCGCTGCAGCAGATGCGCAAGCAAGCACTGAACCTCGTATTGCTGGATATTTCGCTCCCTGATCGCAACGGGATTGATGTGCTGAGGCTGGTGCGGCGCGAGTTTCATACCCTACCCGTGCTGATATTGAGCATGCACCGCGAAGATCAGTATGCGGTACGAGCGATACGTGCAGGTGCTGCAGGCTACCTGAACAAGCAAAGTGCGCCTGATGAATTAATCAGCGCAATGCGAACCATCGCTGGTGGGCGTAAATATATCAGCCCTGCTCTGGCACAGGAACTTGCGAGTTATTTTGAGCAGGATAGTACGCAAACGGCTCACAGCGGACTGTCAGATCGGGAGTTCCAGACATTGGTGATGATTGCCTCGGGAAAAACCGTCAGTCAGATCGCTGCTGAATTGTCACTTTCAGTAAAAACCATCAGCATGTATCGCGCACGATTGCTGCAAAAAATGCGAATGCAAAGCAATGCTGAACTTATCCATTACGCGCTAAGACAGCAGCTCGTGTCGGATTTTTGAATTGATCGCCTGATTGACAGGTGCATGGAGGCGTTAAATACAGGCGCTCACCCGTTGGCAGATGTTGGAAACCCTCGATTCCATCATGACCCACCATTGCATGGACTCATTGTCACTGAACCTCGGCTAAACACCTGTAATGAAGAAAAGCGCCCAGGATGAGCGATTGTGGGCATGCGCCGCCGGCGAGCGGGCAGTTTACGGATTTACGCAGACGCACGTTGTACTAAGTTTGCACTATTGAATCATGGCGCGCCTAAAGAACGCCCTCCTGGTGCCGTTAATCTCTTCAAGATGAGCATAACGGTCGTTGTAATACCCGGCCGCACCAGGAAAAGTCATGAAAATCAACGATTCGGCAGGAAAATTGTCTCCCGCCGCCCCGATCAGTGAACGCAGCGCCCTCGCGGAACCCGCCGGCGCCAGCGCACCCAAGCGGCTGAAAACCGAACCGGTCAGCCTGCCCGATCCTGCCCGCGCGCAGCTGAGCCACCCGGTTGTCCCGGTGAATACCGGCAAAGTAACCCAAATACGCCAGCAGATCGCCGATGGCAGCTATCGGATCGATGCAGCGGAAATCGCCGACCGGCTCATCACCGCGGCACGCGAACTATTCTCTCGCCGGCAATGAGAATCGCTCTCAACCTGATAACACCTCCTCACATCCAATCTCTGATGGTTCCGAGCAGACAGTGATCGCCTCAGCCATCTTTTTCTTCTTCCCTGCCCGGGAAGGTGGATTGCAGATACCGCAGCGATATCCAAGATACAAATCAAGCGTATGTCCGACGAAATGCCCGTGACACTCACGGCACTCGACCAGCGTGAGCATTTTGCTGTCGAAGAAACGCACCAGCGTCCACGCGCGGGTAAGTGACAGTAAAGGTTCCTCATCAGCCTTTGGCGGAATTTGCTCACGGTATAACTGATAGGCCTTGATCACTGCTTCGATACCAGAGATCTGCGCATGCTCCTGCATGTAGCGATGAATACCCAAAAACACTGAGGCATGAATATTCGGCTGCCAGGTCATGAACCAGTCTGCCGAAAATGGCAGCATACCCTTCGGGGGCGATTTTCCGCGCATTTCCTTGTAGAGCTTGAGGAGGCGTTCTCGGGAGAGCGTAGTTTCGGTCTCCAGCAGTTGCAGTCGTGCGCCCAGTTCAATTAGCTGCATCGCTAGGCGTATCTGTACACCATCGGATATTACGCTTTTGCTGGCCATGGTCTGCCTCTGGCGGATGTTCAGGATCAGGCGATATTTTCGACCGGCTGCGCGGCCATCAGTATCGCTAAATGCGCCTGAGACAATGAGTTCTCACGGCCGGTGCGTGTCAGCATGCCGAGGATGGCCTGATCGTCGAAACGGAAACGCGCCAGCATCATCTTGCTTGAGGCAAGACGTATAACCTGTGTGCTCGAGAGTCCATCAAGAAGATCAACCAGTTCAGCCGACAGGCCAAGGCGGAAGATGGCGCCGGTACGGTCTGCGCGTATCATTTGGCGAGCAAGCATCAGGTAATTCAGATTGGCATCCCGGATCTCGTTCAGCATCTCAGTCGTATTCATGCTGTTTCCCCTTGTCGTTGTTGGTGCAAATATCTCGCACATCGTGTCGAGGATTCTGAGCTTGAAGGGCAAACTCCGGTAGCAGCGGGTCTCGGTATTTTTTGTAAGCGCTAGGCTGCGCTTCTTGTCGGTGTTTGTCCTACACAGAGACCTTCATCAGCGGATGAACTCTGACGCTTCTTACAATTCGTAGGTATCCCGCTCGCCAGCAAGCGCTTGCTCTACCATCTTGCGGCTCAGGTTCGGCGACAGCAATTCAATGAAGGTATATACATAGCCGCGCAGATAAGCCCCCTCTTTGAGCGCAATACGCGATAAATTCATGCCAAACAAATGGCCTGCTGGAAGTGCGCGCAGATTAGGGTCGCGCGATGCATTGAATGCCAGCCCGGCGATGATGCCCACACCCATGCCGAGCTCTACATAAGTCTTGATCACATCGGCATCAATCGCTTCGAGCACGACATCGGGCTTCAGATTACGACGCGCGAAAGCCTGATCGATGCGATTGCGACCTGCGAAAGCCGCGTCATAGGTAACGAGCGGATACGCAGCAATGTCTTCCAGTGTCAGGCTGCCGGATTTGAGCAGCGCATGCTCGGGTGGAACGATCAACATGTGCTCCCACTGAAAGCATGGCAGCGAAACCAGACCGTCAATCTCGGCAATCGCTTCGGTCGCAATCGCCAGATCAGCCTGATTGTTCAGCACCATCTCAGCCACCTGCTTGGGGTTACCCTGCAAGAGCGACAGCCTTACCTTGGGAAATTTCTGCGAAAACTGCTGAACCACCGCAGGCAAGGAATAGCGAGCCTGGGTATGCGTGGTAGCGATCGTGAAGCTGCCGGAATCCTGCGCCGCGAACTCCTTGCCGATGCGCTTCAATCCCTCGACTTCCTGCAAGATGGCCTCCACCGATTTCAGTACCTGCCGGCCCGGCTCGGTCAGTCCCCGGATGCGTTTGCCGTGGCGACTGAAGATGTCGATGCCCAACTCTTCCTCCAGCTCGATGATGGCCTTGGAAACGCCGGGTTGCGAAGTAAACAAGGCTTTCGCAGCCTCGGTCAGATTGAAATTCTGGCGGACTGCTTCGCGAACGAAGCGAAATTGATGGAGGTTCATGCTGGCTCCCTCGACCCTGCGCAAAGATACTTCAAGCTAAGGTCTTGAATTAGCAAAGATTTTTTGATTATTTTATTTTCTTTAAGAAAACTTTTTTACGTCTTTTATCCAGAATTCGCTTATATCTGATGATCATATAAGCAAATAAAATCTCTGTCGTTTGGAATAAAGACGAAGTTTATTAGCATTTCGGCTTCTTCGCGCGAGGCTTTATGACTTTGTCTTATGTAGTGTCCGGATTTGCCGTGGGCTTGCTGGTCGGTCTGACCGGCGTCGGCGGTGGCTCGCTGATGACCCCCCTGCTCACCCTGCTGTTCGGCATCAACCCCACGGTGGCCGTCGGCACCGATCTGGCGTTTGCCTCCATCACCAAATCCGCGGGTACGCTCGCGCACCGCATCCGCAATACTGTTCACTGGGATATTGTCCTGCGCCTCTGTTTCGGTGCATTACCCGCCGCTGTCGTCGCCACGCTGGGTTTGAAATATTTCGGCGCGCTCGACAAGCATATCGGCCAGATCATTCGGTACGCGATTGCTTTCTCCGTGCTGCTCACCGTGGTAGCGATCATCTTCCGTGGTCGCATGGTGGCCTGGATGGCTGCGCACCCCGAGCGTCAGCTGCACGGCCGCAAACAGGCAATCGCCACCATCGTCGCCGGTGCCGTGATCGGCACACTGGTGACTATCTCGTCGATTGGTGCGGGCGCGATCGGCGCGACCATTCTCGTGCTGCTCTATCCGAACCTGAAGCCGGCCGAAGTCGCCGGTACCGATATCGCTTATGCAGTGCCATTGACTGCGATTGCCGCCTTTGGCCACTGGTGGCTGGGCTCGATCAACTGGGAACTGCTGGTCACGCTGCTGCTCGGCTCAGTGCCCGGAATCACCCTGGGTTCGCTGGTGGCGCGCTCAGTGCCTGAAAAATTCCTGCGCGGCTTGCTAGCGACCACGCTGACTGGCGTGGCCGCGAAGCTCGTGCTGTAAACGGCGCAGTTAAGAAATTAATCAAGGAAAACTCATGTATCGCTACGACCAATACGACCACCAGATCGTCAAGGAGCGCGTTGCGCAGTTCAAAAGCCAGGTGGAACGCCGCATCTCGGGTGAACTGACTGAAGACGAATTCCGTCCGCTGCGTCTGCAGAACGGCCTCTACCTGCAGCGTCATGCATACATGCTGCGCGTGGCGATCCCCTACGGTCTGCTGTCATCGAAGCAGCTGCGCAAGCTGGCCCACATCGCGCGCGCCTATGACCGCAACTACGGGCATTTCACGACCCGCCAGAATATTCAGTACAACTGGATCGAGCTCGAAGAGACACCGGAAATCCTCGCTGAACTGGCATCCGTCGAAATGCACGCGATCCAGACCTCGGGCAACTGCATCCGCAACATCACCTCAGACCAGTTTTGCGGCGTGGCAGCCGATGAGCTGGCAGATCCGCGTCCCTACATTGAAATCCTTCGTCAGTGGAGCACCTTCCACCCTGAATTCGCTTTCCTGCCGCGCAAATTCAAGATCGCTGTCAATGCAGCCGCAGAAGACCGCGCTGCAGTGCAAGCGCATGATATCGGCCTGAATCTGGTGAAGAACGCTGCGGGCGAGCTGGGCTTTCAGGTACTGGTCGGCGGCGGTCTGGGCCGCACTCCGATCATTGGCAGCGTGATCCGCGACTTCCTGCCCTGGGAACATCTGCTCACCTACATTGAAGCGATCATGCGTGTGTACAACCAGTATGGTCGTCGCGATAACAAATACAAGGCGCGCATCAAGATTCTGGTCAAGGCGCTGGGCGTGGAAGAATTCACCCGTCAGGTCGAGGCCGAATGGGTCGATTTGAGAGACAGTCCGAGCACGATCACGCCGGAAGAACTTCATCGTGTGGCCAGCTATTTCGCACCACCGGCCTATGAGAACCTGCCCAGCGACGAGAGCGCTTTGCAAAACCTACGCCACGAAAACAAGGCCTTCTCCAACTGGGTGGGCCGCAACGTGCGTCCGCACAAGGTGAATGGCTATGCGATCGTCACGGTATCTCTGAAAAAGACAGGCATCCCGCCGGGAGATGCGACTGATACGCAAATGGATTTCGTCGCCGATCTCGCCGATAGATACAGCTTTGGCGAACTGCGCGTCACGCATGAGCAGAATCTCGTGCTGGCCGACGTGAAGCAATCCGATCTGTTCGAGATCTGGCAGGCACTGAAGTCGCAAGGTCTGGCGACTCCAAACATCGGCCTGCTGACCGACATGATCTGCTGCCCGGGCGGTGATTTTTGCTCGCTGGCGAATGCGAAGTCGATCCCGATTGCGCAGGCCATTGCGCAGCGCTTTGATGATCTCGACTTCCAGCATGATATCGGCGAAATCGAGCTGAATATTTCCGGCTGCATCAATGCATGTGGCCATCATCATGTGGGCAATATCGGCATTCTGGGCGTCGATAAAGATGGCTCGGAGTGGTATCAGGTCTCTATCGGCGGCGCGCAGGGTAATGATACGGCGATTGGCAAGATCATCGGACCGTCGTTTGCCGCGGGCCAGATGCCGGAAGTGATCGGACGTCTGCTCCAAGTCTATATCCGCGAGCGCATCGAGGAAGAGCGCTTTATCGACACGGTGAACCGCATCGGCATCGATCCCTTTAAAGCCCATGTGTATGCGACTCCGATTGAGGAAGTCGCTGACGCTGCAGGAGAAACCACCTATGCCTAAGATCATCAAAGACAAGGCCATCGTCGCCGACGAATGGAGCCTGCTAAAGCTGGCCGAGGGCGAAGCACCGGAATCGGTGGCTATCCCCGCTGGAAAACAGATCGTGCCGCTGGCAGTATGGATCGCACAAAAAACTGCACTGGCATCGCGCAAGGACATCGGTGTCTGGCTGGCGCCGGATGAGCGCGCAGAATCGCTGAAAGATGATGCCGGCAGCCTGCCGCTGATCGCGGTGGACTTCCCTAATTTTGCGGATGGCCGTGGTTACTCGACCGCCTTCAATCTGCGTACCCGCCTCGGCTTCACCGGTGAGTTGCGTGCCATTGGCGATGTGTTGCGCGACCAGCTGTTTTACATGCAGCGCGTGGGTTTTAATGCCTTCGCAACGCGCCCGGACCGTAGCATCGAGGATGCGCTGAAAGGTCTGACCGATTTCTCTGACGTCTACCAGACCTCGTGGGATCAGAAGACGCCACTGTTTCGTCGCGCGACTCGCCCCACCGCTGAGGAAGTGCAGTGAGCGCGGAGTTTGAGCACAAGCTTGCCGCCACGCGCGCAACGCTGGAGCGGATTGCTGCTGAATTTGTGCCAGCGGTATTCGCATCCAGCCTCGCTGCCGAGGACATGGTGCTGACCGATCTGATCTTGCGCGCAAAGCTGCCGATCAAGGTCTTCACGCTGGAAACCGGTCGCCTGCATAAGGAGACACTGGGTATGCTTGATCGCATCCGCGAAGTTTATGGCTACGAGGTGGAGCAATTCAAACCCGATGCCGCCGCGATTGATGACTACGTCAAAGCCAATGGTCTGAATGCGTTTTATGACAGCGTCGACATGCGCAAAGAATGCTGCCGCATTCGCAAGGTCGATCCGCTGAACCGCGCGCTTGCCGGCAACAAGGCCTGGATCACTGGTCAGCGCCGTGCGCAATCGACGACCCGTAGCGAACTCGCGGTGCAGGAAGATGATCCGGCGCATGGCATGCAAAAGTTCAACCCGCTGGCCGACTGGTCAGAGGAAGACGTCTGGCACTACATCCGCAGCAACGAGGTGCCGTACAACCCGCTGCATGACAAAGGCTATCCGTCGATCGGCTGCGAACCCTGCACCCGCGCGATACAGCCCGGCGAAGATATCCGCGCTGGCCGCTGGTGGTGGGAGCAACCGGATTCCAAAGAGTGCGGGCTGCATGTGGTGGATGGCAAACTGGTCCGAATCAAAGCTGCTCAAGAAGCGTAATAGG
>JACCDH011222029.1_pt1 | contig 12781 bp, 11 predicted proteins | sample 7442481 | NCBI WGS metagenome assembly JACCDH01 (sample SAMN15323433, study PRJNA562643) | freshwater metagenome | isolation source: river surface water | place: USA:Blue River Watershed | collected 2017-08-15
AGTCCTGACTAATGTGACACTGCAGAACACCGATATTGCCGATGGCACCGACAGTGTTCGCAGCATTACCGGTGATATTGTGGGCGCGCTCATTGGTGAAGGCACCACCAGTGATCGTATTGCCAACAGCTTCATAGGTGGGCTGAATCTACATGAGACTGGTGTGCCCGCACATTACCTCAGTGCCACCTATCTTATTCCCACGGGCAGTTATTTGAGTGCCTCGGAACTGCTGGCACTGAGTTCCGGGACTTACGGGATGTTTGCGAGTTCAGGGCCGCTAAATCTTTTAAGCGGCGGCAGGGCACGATACATCAGCAATCCGTCCACAGTACTTCTGGCCGACTACTCTCTGCTGGATGCTGGCGGTTTGCCTTCAACGTTCAACGATTACCCCCCGGGTCGCCTGTTGCGCAGAGGTACTGCTACGCAGAGCTATATTAATACCAACGTTGGCAGTCTCGGCAATGATCTGGTCACGTGGGGACGTTGGGATGCCAGTTCTCCTAATGCAATTCAGCGAATTATCCGTGGCGGGTCAAGTGACAACATTGCTCAGAATGCATTCTGGTACATAGCGACGCCCAGTGCCAACGCCAACACAACAGGACAGCTCCGCTACGCGAATCTGATCGACTATCAGATTGGAAGCGGCACTGGGACATTCAACGGCAAGATCAACTATTTCGGTTTCTCTGTCGTTCTGGCCACTGGTGCAATCAGTAACGGGCATCTGTCACTTGATGCGGGAACAACGCTTGAGACCCGCAAGACATGGAACATTGATTTTAGCGGTGCAGCTCTCACTGTAAGCCGAGATATCGTGGGCATGTCATTGACCAATGGCACTATCCGTGACAGCAATAAAAACCTGCTAAGCAATGTCAGTATCGCTGGTGGCATATCTGGAATGTTCGTGAAGTCGGGTGAGGCGATGGTCTCCGCTTTCAGCCTCCACAACAGCAATACGGCAGGCCCGCAGGAGAATGTTTCCGGCACGATGCTGGTCGGTCAGGGTATTGGCTGGGGTGCCTGGAATAACCCAGTGGGAGCGAATTGGTCTGCACCGACTCAGTCCGAAGTGTCAGACTTCTTCACCAGATCGTCAGCCGTAGCGCCAGCCGCGAACCTGACAGGTGAATACAACTATAGGGATACCAATGACTACCTGGTGAAAGGCAGCCACGGAAATGTCACAGGAGTGGATGCATCACTCAAGGTTAATCTTGGAACTGGCGTCATCACCAATGGCGCACTGCGCGTTGATGTTGATGATCCCAGCGGCCCGGATGATCACGTCTGGCGCCTGAATTTTGCCGGCAACGTCAATGGTGGTGCTGTCTCCTTGAACAACATCACCAACGCACAAGTGGAGCACCTGGGTACGACAACGTCTACCTTCACCAACGTCAACGCGAGCCTTGGAGGATTATTCACCGGCGCGAACGCGGAGGAGTTCCTGATGGGATTCGACCTGCTGGATCAGGCGAATAATCAGCATCGTGTGGGGGGACTGGTAATCCTCGATGACAAGGCTCAGGCGGTAATTACCGAATAGGGAGATACCGCCCCTTACAAGTCCTCGTCCAGTTCCAGTGACGCGGAGTTGATGCAGTAGCGCAAGCCTGTGGGTGCGGGGCCGTCTTCAAAGACGTGCCCCAGATGCGCATCGCAGTGCCCGCAGAGTACTTCCGTTCGGCGCATGAAAAGACTGTTGTCCGCGGCAGTCTGCACATTCTCCGCAGTGATGGGAGAGTGAAAACTCGGCCAGCCACTTCCTGAGTCAAATTTCGTGGTAGAAGAAAAAAGCGGTGCATTGCACGACACGCACCGATAGGTCCCATTCTTCTCGCAATTCCAGTATTTACCGGTGAAGGCGCGCTCTGTCCCCTTCTCTCTCACGATACGATAGACATCATCGCCAAAGTGCTTGCGCAGCTCGTCGTCCGAGCGCCTGCGAATCTGTTTGCCCTGCCCTCTGTCTGTCATCGTTTCTCTCCCATGCGGCGCAATGCCGGGCCTGTCATTTTTCCTGCTTCGGTTTACAATAGCCGCCAATTTACATGGCGCCAGGCAATCATACGCGCATCAATTTCCGGATCAATAAACAGCTCTCTTTACGGGAGCAGAGAAGAATGGTTATGAAGAAGATCAGACAGTCGGACAAACTCAGCAAGGTCTGTTACGACATCCGCGGCCCCGTACTGGAAGAGGCCAAGCGCCTCGAAGAAGAAGGTCACCGTATTCTGAAACTGAACATCGGCAACCCTGCTGCGTTTGGCTTTGAAGCGCCCGATGAAATCATTCAGGACGTCATCCGCAACCTGTCCAACGCCCAGGGTTACAGCGATTCCAAGGGGCTCTTTTCTGCGCGCAAGGCCATCATGCAGGAGTGCCAGAAACTCGAGATTGGTGGAGTCGATATCAATGACATCTATCTGGGTAACGGTGTCAGTGAGCTGATCGTCATGGCCATGCAGGCGCTGCTGAACAACGGCGATGAAGTCCTGCTCCCTGCTCCCGATTACCCTTTGTGGACAGCAGCCGTAAGTCTTGCGGGCGGGACGCCGGTTCACTACGTCTGTGACGAAAGCGCCGACTGGTTCCCTGACCTCAAGGACATGGAAAAGAAGATCACGCCTAATACCAAAGCGCTGGTCATCATCAATCCGAACAATCCCACCGGCGCGGTTTACAGCAAGGAAGTGTTGCTGGACATCGTCAAGTTTGCCCGCAAGCACAAGCTGGTGATTTTCTCCGACGAAATTTACAGCAAGATTCTCTATGACGATGCGGTACACATCCCCATCGCCTCACTTTGCGACGATTTGCTGGTGGTGACCTTCAACGGTCTCTCCAAATCCTACCGTCTGGCAGGATTCCGTTCCGGTTGGATGATTCTGAGTGGCGCGAAGGACAAGGCCGAGAATTACATTGAAGGCCTGGAGATACTCTCCAACATGCGCCTGTGTGCAAACGTGCCCGCTCAGTTTGCGGTGCAGACAGCACTCGGCGGTTATCAGAGCATCAACGAACTCATCCTCCCTGGTGGCAGGCTGCGTGAACAACGTGATCTGGCGTGGGGCATGATTTCGCAGATTCCGGGCGTTACTTGCGTCAAGCCGAAAGGCGCCATCTACATGTTCCCGAAGCTGGATCCACAGATGTATCCGGTCAAGGATGATGCGAAGTTCATTTACGATTTGCTGGAAAAGGAAAAGATTCTGCTGGTACAAGGGAGCGCGTTCAACATCAAGGACAAGAATCACTTCCGTATTGTGTTCCTGCCCACCAGTGATGTGTTGCAGCAGGCCATATCCAAGATCGAGCGGTTCCTGCAGAAAGTTGAGTTTTAATACTCTTCAGCAGGAAAAGCTGAATCCAAGCGACGAGAGTCTGGCTGCGATGGTGGGTGAGATCAGGCCGCCATCCAACAGACTCTGCTCGAGCATGTAGTGTGAAAATTCGCGACGGGCGCCAAGTGCTTTGCGGATGCTGTCGAACACGGTGGCGCCATTGTCCGCATCGGCGCCGCGCAGGCGTTGATCGACGGCGCTGACACTGAAGGCCGCTCGCAAACACTCTGCGAAGATTACCTCGTCGAGGTCACGTCCCCCTCTGTTATGGATCTCTGCAAGATTCACCTTCAGCGTCGTTCTGCGCTCTGCCATGGCATCACTGGTTGAGTGTGCCGGAAAATTGAAGTGCTGCAGGAAAGCCTCGTAATTCCGCTGACTCGCGCTGCGTTTAGCCTCCACGCTGTACCCTGCAATGTGAGGAGTACCAAGGTTGACCAGTCCAAGTAAATCGCGTGAGATCTCGGGTTCATTCTCCCAGACATCCCAGAGCGTCAACAGATCATTGCTGCGTGTCAGTCTTTTCAACAATGCTGCGTTGTCCACCACTTCGCCGCGCGCGGCATTGATCAGAAGAGTGCCGGGCGCGAGTCGATCCAACCTCTCCTGATTCAACAAATGCCAGGTCGGATGTTCGCCAATCCGACTGAGCGGTGTGTGGAGTGATATCAGTGATGCGGCCAGCGCAGTTTCCAGGCTACAAAATTGGATATCCTCAGGGGCGGAACTCTCCACAAACGGATCGCAGACCACGCAGTCCACGCCCAGTTCGCGCAGCCGACGATAAAGCCCCCTGCCGACGTGACCAAAACCGATGATGGCCGCACGCTGTCCTCGCAGTGAAAACATCCCACGGCAGATGAGTTCCGCAATTCCGCTCAGGCAATATTCCACCACGGCATTGGCATTACTTCCTGCGGCCTCCGCCACGCCGATACCGGCGGCACTGAGATACTTCAAATCCAGATGGTCGGTGCCACTGGTCGCCGTCGCCACGAATTGCACGCGCGATCCTTCGAGCAGCCCTCGATCCACTCGTGTGATGGAGCGAACCAGCAACACATCGGCATCACGAACATCGGCAGCACTTATCTGACGACCAGGCAACAACAGCAACTCACCGTGCTGACGATAGAGGTCTTCGACGGCGACGATGTTTTCATCTGCCACAATTTTCAGCGTGTGTGGTGGCTCCAGATTGTGCTTCATGAGACCTCCACTTCGGCCAGCGCGGTCGGCTGCAAGCCTGCCAGCAGAGACATATAGCGCTCCAGCATGTGTGGCTCAACGCCCTCGCGTTCCAGCAACTCTCGCACTCCCTCGGTCTCAATGGCTTGCCACTGCAGAGAGACAACGGGGACCTGGGAAAACGGCTCTGCGGGCGTGTCGACATCCTGCACGATGGTCGCCAGCGTTCGGCTCAGGCGCGCCTCAGCCTCATATCGCCCCAGCAGTTCAGGGCCTTTGTTCGCCCCTCGGTAGGATAGCAAGGCGACATCTGCCAGATTCTCATACAGCAGCGGAATCGATTCGAAATGCCGCAGCAGGCAAGTGGCGGCTACAGGGCCGATGCCGGGAACACCGGGAATACTGTCCACGGCATCTCCCACCAACCCGAGGTAGTCGGGAAACTGCTCCGCTCGAATGCCATACTGGTCGAAAATGTGTTTACGAAAGCGTCGTGTCGATGCACTGAAATCCCACAGATGATCATGCTCGCTATGTAGTAACTGAGCGAGATCTTTGTCGCGACTGACGATGCTGATGTGGGGCGTACTTTCCCCAGACAGCTCTCTTCGCACCCTGGCGGCCAGAGTGCCGATAATGTCATCCGCCTCATAGACCCGGCTGCCGAATGCAGACAGACCCAGTAGTGTTGTCAGCTCGGTGCAGGCCTGCAGCTGCCGGGCAAGATTCTCGTCTGGCAGCTCGCGATTGGATTTGTACGCGGGGTAAAGCGTATGGCGGAATCCACAGAAGAGGCTTTCATCGAAGGCGACAGCCACATACTGAGGCCGCGCCTGACGCAGGAAGCGCAGCAGAAACTGGGCATACCCGAAGAAGGCGCTGAGATCCCGGCCATCCTGCGCCCAGACCTGCAGGTGCGGGGAGAAATATGCCTGAAAGATATAGATGGACGCATCCACCAGATACACGGGTTTGGACATGCAGAGTCTCAGCGGCGACGCGGTCGTTCCGTAATGGTGCTTACTTTTTCTTGATCAGGTAGTGATAGCGATCATCCTGCTGGCGCTTGTCCAGCAACTCGTGTCCAAGGAACAGGCAGAACTTGGGAATGTCGCGAGTAGTCGAGGGATCGGTGGCGACAACTTCCACCACTTCGCCAGACGCCATATCCCGGATGCGATTGTGCAGCAGCATCACGGGCTCGGGGCAGAACAGGCCGCAGGCATCCAGTTGACTGACGGCCTGCGTCTGCTGGCTTTCATCATGATTATCGTGCATTAAAAACTCTCGGCTAAAGGATTCAGGATGGAATTGTGTTGCGATGTCGTCTCTGCGAACTCAGCCTCGCAGGCTCACCAGTGAACAGGTCTCCGTCTGGGTATCGAAGGTGATGCCAATGTCACCGCGCTCCAACTGTCTACGCAACATCTGCACCTTCTGCTCCAGCGTGTAGATCACATCGCCGTAGTCAGTGCCCTCGCGGCTGGCATACTCCTCCAGAATCGCGGTCAGGGTCTCTGGTGTCAGTTGCTCATAAGGGATAGCCAGCATTGCGTTCGTGTTACTCCCAGGGCAGATTGACGCAGTCGATCGGTGCCGACTCGGACTTGATCGCCTTCAACGCACTGAAGGGAAACAGCTTAGGATCGGCAAGCTGGGACGGCGCCACGTTGGCGATACTGCGAAAAATGCTTTCCACGCGGCCGGGAGTTTCCTTGTCCCATTGTTTGAGCATCTCCTTGATATTGCGACGTTGCATGTTCTCCTGTGTCCCGCACAGGTTGCAGGGAATAATCGGAAATTCACGCAACTTTGCGTAGCGGGCAATCTCTTGCTCGCTGCAATAGGCCATGGGGCGAATCAGCACATTTTGCTTGTCATCACTGAGTAATTTGGGTGGCATGGCTTTGAGCGTACCGCCGAAAAACATGTTCAGAAACAACGTTTCCACGATGTCCTCGCGGTGATGCCCCAACGCAATCTTGGTCGCGCCGATTTCTCTGGCATAGCCGTAGAGGTTACCGCGTCGCAGTCGTGAGCACAGCCCGCAGAAGGTCTTGCCCTCGGCAGTCTTCTCTTTGACGATGGAATAGGTGTCCGCCTCGATGATGTGGAAATCCACTCCCAGTTTGGTCAGGTATTCAGGAAGCACGTGTTCGGGAAAGCCCGGTTGTTTCTGATCGAGATTGACCGCCTTGATGGCGAAATCGATCGGCGCGTGTTTCTGCAGGCTGAGCAGGATATCCAGCATGGTGTAAGAGTCTTTGCCACCGGACATACACACCATGACCAGATCGCCGTCTTCGATCATGTTGTAATCGGCGATGGCGCGGCCGACGTCCCGACGCAGATTCTTGTGGCAGCGATTGAGGTGACGCTGGCGACGCTGATCCTCGCTTTCGGTCCGACTTTCCGGGATATCCACTTCAGTGACCTGCACTTCTGTGACTTCTGCTTCCATCATTTCCACACTCATCATGCTCGAACCTTAATTCTCAAACGTAAAATGTTTCGCCTGCAGCCGCCATCGCCCGCAGCCGTTCAGTCGGCTGATACAAGGGGCCCAGCGTGGCATAACGATCGGCCAGCGCGCAGAACTGTGGCAGCCCCACCGATTCGATATAGCGCAGCGCACCGCCTCTGAAGGTGGGGAATCCCAGTCCGAGGATCAGCCCCATGTCGGCTTCAATCGGATTCGACACGATTCCGTCTTCCAGGCAGCGGACTGTTTCCAGACACAGCGCCAGCATCATGCGCTCGACAATCTCGGTATCGGTGAACGCACGCGCGTGCTGGCGCGCAACAGCCAGCTTGGCGACGATGGTGGCGTCCACAACCTTGTTCTGCCGTCCTCCACTTCCGACCTCATAGCGATAGAAGCCTGCCCCACTCTTCTGTCCGTACTGCTTTTCTGCAAACAGCAGGTCCATCGCACTGACGAAGTCGTAAGCCATGCGGTCGGGAAAGCCCTCGGCCATGACTGCTTGCGCGTGTACTGCGGTGTCGATACCGACGACGTCCAGCAACCAGGCCGGCCCCATCGGCCAACCGAAGGCTTCCATGGCAGCATCGATCTGTCGATAGTCTGCACCATCGCGCACCAGTTGCGAGAATGCGCCGAAATAGGGAAAGAGGATGCGGTTGACGAGGAAGCCGGGGCAATCGTTGACCACAATCGGCGTCTTGCCCAGACGCTGGGCATAGGCCACGGTGGTGGCAATTGTCTGCTCCGAACTTGCGGCACCGCGAATCACTTCCACCAGCGCCATCAATGGCACCGGGTTGAAGAAGTGCATTCCACAGAAACGGTCCGGGTGCTGCAGGCTGCTGGCCAGCGAGGTGATCGAAATCGTCGAGGTGTTGGAGGCCAGCACCGCTGTCGGGGAGAGCTTGCTCTCGACCTCGGACAGCACTGCCTTTTTCACTTTCGGATTCTCGACCACCGCCTCCACCACGATATCGACTGTCTCGATGCCGTCGTAATTCAGTGTCGGTCGTATGCTGGCGAGCACCGCGCGGGCTTTGTCTTCGCTCAGGCGTCCCTTGGCAACCTGCTTCTGCAACAACTGCGCCGCCTCGCTGATACCGGCATCCAACCCCTGCTGTGCGATGTCCTTCATGAGCACCGGCACACCCTTGAGGGCAGATTGATAGGCGATACCGCCGCCCATGATACCGGCACCGAGGACAGCGGCCTGTTGCACAGACCCCGCCTGGGCCTGAAGCTGTTTGCTCTTCCGCTTCAGCCACTGGTCATTGAGAAATATCTGCACAAGATTCGCCGCGATCTCGCTGCACGCCAGCTCGGTGAAGACCTGCTGCTCAATCTGCAGGGCGGCGCTGCGATCCTCGTGGACACTGCGAGACATCGCCTCGACCACACGCACAGGCGCGGGATTGTGATTACGGCGGTCGGCTTCGAGTCGAGCCTTCGCGCCTGCGAAAATGGCGTCGAGATCGAGCGGTACAACGGAGCGCTTGCAGGATCGCCGCTCCTGCCATTGTTCCTTATTATCGAGCGCCTCCTGGATCAGCTCCAGCGCGGTGTCGAGCAACAATTCCGGCGCGGTAATCGTATCGATGGCGCCATCACTCAACGCTTCTGAGGCGGAGTATTGGCGGCCGCCACTGATCCACTCGATGGCCTTGGCGGGTTCCATGATTCTGGGCGCCCGGACCGTTCCGCCGAAACCGGGGCAGATGCCGAGACCTACTTCCGGAAAGCCGAATGCAGCTGATGGCGCGGCGACTCGATAGTCAGTAGCGAGACAGAACTCCAGGCCACCGCCGAGAGCGATACCGGCGACGGCACTTACTGTGGGAAACGGCAGGTCTTCCAGGGCGTTGAAGATGGCATTGCAGTCTGCGCACCAGCGCAGTAATTGATCCTCAGGTAATTTGAACACCGAGGAGAATTCCGTGATATCGGCGCCGACGATGAAGCTACTTTTCGCGCTGGTGCACACCAGCCCTTGCAAGCCGTTGTCCGCCAGACCGCTTGCCGCTGCAGCCTCAAGTGCTTCTCGCAACTCGTTCAGTGTTGCCTGGTTGAACTTGTTGACCGACGCACCCTGCAGGTCAAAACAAAGATGTCCGATGCCGGATTCCATCCGGGTCAGGCTGATCGCCTTTCCCCTGTACATTTCGCCCAGGTACATTGTGCCTGCCCTCGTCTCATGAAGGCCCGCATTATAGTGAAACTCGGCGGTGATAGACAGTTACACGCCTTGTCGCCCGCAAGCCTATCCTGCAGAATACCCGGCAACTTCAATGCCCGGGAATTTCCGATGCGCCCTACGATTCCACCGCTCCCCAACGCATGCACTCGCCGCCTTGCGACCCTTGCCAGCGTATCGATTGCCACGGCAATGCTGACCTTGCCCGTGCAGGCGGCAGAGCACGCCACCATTACGCTGTACCACCATATATCAGAAACGACACCCGCCTCCACCAGCGTGCCGCCTGCCAAATTTCGCGAACAACTCGAACATCTGCGTCAGGGCGGTTTTCATGTCATTGCGTTGCCCGAGCTGGTGCAGGCCCTGAAGGAGCGGCGCGAGCTGCCGGACAAGACCATCGCCATTACTTTCGACGATGGCTATATCTCGATTTACGACACCGCCTTTCCCATGCTCCAGGAATTCGGCTTCCCGTTTACGGTGTTCATTAATACCCAGCCTCACAATGATGAGATGCGTGGCTACATGAGCTGGGAGCAGATTCGCGAGATGTCGGATGCGGGCGTGACCATTGCCAATCACATGGAAAATCATCCCCATATGGTGGATGCACTGGGCGACGAGGACGAGGCGGCGCGTATCGAGCGATTGCGTGAGGAGCTTGTGAGATCCCAGGCGCGAATTGTCGAAAAGACCGGCCAGGATCATCAATTCATGGCCTACCCTTATGGGGAATACGATGTCCCGGTCAAACATATGATCCAGGAGCTGGGCATGGTGGCGTTCGGGCAGCAGTCCGGCGCTGTCGGATTCGACTCCGACTTCCTTGCCCTGCCGCGCTTTCCATTCGGGGGTAGCTTTACCGATTTCAATGACTTCAAGCAGAAGGTGCAGACCCTGTCCTTTCATCTGCTGAAGGTTGATCCGGAGACACCGATGACGACTGACACCAGTCCATCGGTCACCCTGCAGTTTGCCCCAGGTAACTTCAACTTCCGGCAGCTAGGGTGTTATGCGGGAGGCCAGCCAATGGCGATGGAGTGGCTTGATCAGGAAAACGGGCTGGTTCGCTTGAGCACTGAGCAGGAATTCACGAGCCGGCGTTTCCGCTATCTGTGCACGGCTCCTGTGCGTGAAGCACCCGGACGTTTCTACTGGTATTCGAAGGATTGGACGCGCACGCTGCCGGGCAATCAGGATTGAGCAGCTCGCAGCGGATCGGTCAGCTTTGCTGATCGCGAGAAAGGAGGTCGTTGTATCGCATGATGTCTTGCACTTCCGCCACATAGACATGGCCACGTTCCGAGTAGCGAGACAGCCCGGCCGCCAGCCGCATGGGATCGAGAGCCTTCCCCTGCATACGCATCTGAGCACGCAGTTCGCGCAGATATTCGTAGGTCGGATTGGTGTTCAGATTGCGGAAATAAGCTCTGACTGACGCCTCTACAGAGGCGAAAGCCCTCACCTCATGACTGGCGGAATCCGCACGACGCCCCGGGATCAATCCGCAGCCCTCATCGAAACACCATTGTCCGAAGATGTTGTTACCTTGTGTGGCGAACCTGGAAGTTCCCCAGGCTGATTCGGTAGCGGCTTGTGCGAGCGCCAGCGACACCGGAATGACATCCACTCGCACCAGTAATTCTTCCACCAGTTCGGCATTGGTCATGCCGCTGTCCTGCAAGCGGTACTCGGCGGCGATGGCATCCAACGCCCGTTGCTCACGCGACGAAAGCTCGGCGGGACTCAGGTCGGCATCAACCAACAGGATTTCGGAGAGCTCCAGAAGCACGGCACGACTCTTGAGGATGCGTTGGTTCTCGTTATCGATGTAGTGGTGCAGGAAGGCGAAAAAGCTCTGCTTCTTCTGATCGATGTTGGTGATGGACGAGAAATCAGGCAGCTCGCTGACGAAGGCGTCTTCTTCAACAACCGGCGCAGTCTCTGCTGGTTCCACTTGAGAGGCCTGCCGATACTTCATCACCAATGCCGCAATCAGCGCGATGACGATAATCAGGGCGTAAAAACGCAGCAGGGTTGGAAGTTTGGGGTAAGTCAAAAATTTAAACATTAAAACCAATAGCCTATTTTGTTGTCACACAGGATTAAGCGAACTGAGACCCAAAAAGAAAAAGACTAACTTATTGATTTTTATGTTGTAAAAGTAACGGGTTAACTCGATTGCCGTATTCAGAAGCCTCATATGGAGGCGTTGAGCCACCCCTGCAAGGGCAGAGGCAGCTGGAAGGTAACCGAAAAAAAAGTGTAAAGCAATGTTAACGACCGTCAGTGACTCCCTCCGACGCAGTCCGGTGAGCGGGGGGAAATGCCATTTTTGAAGTCCCATTCGTCGGGCGTGTACGTGTGCAGTGCGAGGGCATGCACCCCATTTTTGAGGTGATCGGCCAGCAATGCATACAGGCGTTGATGACGTTTTACAGCGCTCATGCCCTCGAATTCATCGGCAACGGCGGTGATCTTGAAGTGCGATTCAGTGGCGGGACCACTGTGTTTGTGGCTCTCATTGACGATCTCGAGATGCTCGAGAATGATCGACTTGCGCAGGCGCTCCTCGATGGCAGCTTGAACTTTCATGTTTTCCTCACGGGTACAGATGGTTAAGTGAAGTGTCTTATGGGGCGTTGAGCATTGCAAGCCTGTCGCGGCCCCGGCAATCAAGATAGAATTCGCCATCGTTGTCACTACCCTCTTCTCTTTATCGCTAATCGGCAAGGCTTCTCAGACACATGACAATCTCCTGGTACCCCGGGCACATGCACAAGGCCAACAAGGAAATGGCGGCCCTCATCAAGGAAATAGATGTGGTCATTGAGGTGTTGGATGCGCGCATGCCCCAGGCCAGCTCGAATCCGCTGCTGCGCAGCATGCGCAAGGGCAAGCCCTGCCTGCGTATTCTCAACAAGGCCGACCTGGCCGACCCGCACCTGACCAAGGCGTGGCTGGCACATTTCAGCAGCGAGCCTCTGTCGTTTGCCGTGACGAGTTCGAAAGAGAAACCCATCGAAACCTCCGATGTGGTTCATCTTTGTCAGAAGCTGATGCGGCAAGCCAATGCGGGCAAGCCTGTCGTCCAGCAAATGGCCTCTCCCAATGCCGATCTGCAGAGCCTCAAGGACTGGAAGAAACAACAGCAGAAGAATCAGGTGATGATCGTGGGCATTCCCAACGTCGGAAAATCCTCGATCATGAACAAACTCATCGGCAAGAAGGTGGCCAAAACCGGCAACGAGCCCGCCATCACCAAGGGTCAGCAGCGTGTGCGCCTCAACGACCACTGGTTTCTGGTGGATACACCGGGCGTGCTGTGGCCGAAGCTCGAAGATCAGTCTGCCGCCTATCGTCTCGCCCTCTCCGGTGCCATCCGCAACACCGCCATCGAATTTGTGGAAGTAGCGCTCTTTGCCGCGCAGATGCTGATTGACCAGTTCCCCAAACGTCTTAAAGAGCGCTACAAGATGGAGGAGTTGCCGAGCAGCGGTGAAGACTTTCTCGCAGCGCTGGCCCGCAGCAAAGGATGTGTGCGCAAGGATCAGGAGG
>JACCDH010024519.1_pt1 | contig 12779 bp, 13 predicted proteins | sample 7442481 | NCBI WGS metagenome assembly JACCDH01 (sample SAMN15323433, study PRJNA562643) | freshwater metagenome | isolation source: river surface water | place: USA:Blue River Watershed | collected 2017-08-15
CGCACTGGGATTGGTCGCATCACGCGGCCGCTCGGGGAAAGACGATGGAAGAAGTCATTTTACGCGGCGGGGCCTGGTATCTCGTCGCCTTTATTGCATTTCTGGCAGCGGCCTTTGGCGTCGACACTGGCTTTTCGGTGCATATGTCAATTGTCTGCGGCGCAGCTTTAATTGCTGCTTTCGCGTCCAATGCGGGCTTTGATTATAAGGCCGGGCGTTTTTGGCGGCCCAGTGGCGCGGCGCTGTCGCGCTATGATGATGATCTGGTTCGGCTGGGCGTTATTGCCACGCTGTTTTGGGGCATGGCAGGTTTTTTGGCTGGGCTTTACATTGCGCTTCAGTTGGCCTTCCCTGCGCTCAACCTTGGCTTTGAATATACGACCTTTGGGCGGCTGCGGCCCCTTCATACCTCTGCCGTCATTTTTGCCTTTGGCGGCAATGCGCTGATCGCGACCAGCTTTTATGTTGTCCAGCGCACCTGCCGGGCCCGGCTGGCTTTCCCCAGCCTCGCGCGCTTTGTGTTCTGGGGCTATCAATTGTTCATCGTGCTGGCCGCCACCGGCTATTTGATGGGCATTACGGCAGGCCGTGAATATGCTGAGCCGGAATGGTATGTCGATCTCTGGCTGACCATTGTCTGGGTTGCCTATCTGGCAGTCTTTGTCGGCACGATTGTGAAACGGTCTGAGCCGCATATCTATGTCGCCAACTGGTTCTACCTCTCTTTCATCATCACAGTGGCGATGCTGCATGTGGTGAACAACTTGGCGATCCCCGTCAGCTTTTTGGGGTCCAAAAGCTATTCGGCCTTTTCAGGCGTGCAAGATGCGCTGACGCAATGGTGGTATGGCCATAATGCAGTGGGCTTCTTCCTGACGGCAGGCTTTTTGGCGATGATGTATTATTTCGTGCCAAAGCAGGCGGAACGTCCCGTCTATTCCTATCGGCTGTCGATCATCCACTTCTGGTCGCTGATCTTCCTCTATATCTGGGCGGGTCCGCACCATCTGCATTACACGGCCCTGCCTGATTGGGCGCAGACTTTGGGCATGGTGTTCTCGATCATGCTGTGGATGCCCAGCTGGGGCGGGATGATCAACGGCCTCATGACGCTGAACGGCGCGTGGGACAAAATCCGCACCGATCCCATCATCCGCATGATGGTTATGGCGCTGGCTTTCTATGGAATGTCGACTTTTGAAGGCCCGATGATGTCCATCAAGGCGGTCAACAGCCTGTCGCACTATACGGATTGGACGATTGGCCATGTCCATTCGGGGGCCTTGGGCTGGAATGGCATGATTACCTTTGCCTGCCTTTATTACCTCGTCCCCCGGTTGTGGAACCGTGAGCGGCTCTATTCGCTGCGGATGGTCAATTGGCACTTCTGGCTCTCAACCATTGGCATTGTTTTCTACGCCGCTTCAATGTGGGTTGCGGGCATCATGCAGGGCCTGATGTGGCGCGAATATGGGGCCGATGGCTATCTGGTCTATGCCTTTAGCGAGACTGTGGCGGCGATGCACCCGATGTACATCATCCGCGCCACAGGCGGGCTGCTCTACCTCTTGGGCGCGATCATCATGGTCTATAATGTCTGGCTGACCATCGCGGGCAAGCTGCGCGACGAAAAGCCAATGACCGAAACCCCCTATAATCCGGAAGCCGACCGCCCTGTGGTCGCTGTGCCCGCCGAATAAGGAGCTGATATCATGGCATTGAAGGCACTCGATCATGGCAAGCTGGAGCGCAATGTTGGCCTGCTCGGCCTGTTAGCGCTGGTCACCGTGATGATTGGCGGGCTGGTGGAAATCGCGCCGCTCTTTTGGATCGATTCCACCGTGCAAAAGGTCAAAGGCGTGCGGCCCTATACCCCGCTCGAACTGGCGGGCCGCAATATCTATATCCGCGAAGGCTGCTATGTGTGTCATAGCCAGATGGTCCGTCCGTTCCGCGATGAAGTGGAACGCTATGGCCATTATAGCCTGGCGGCTGAAAGCATGTATGACCACCCCTTCCAATGGGGCTCAAAGCGCACCGGGCCAGATTTGGCGCGCGTGGGTGGCCGCTATTCCGACCAATGGCATCAAGAGCATCTGAAGGACCCACGTGCGGTCGTCCCAGAATCAATCATGCCGCCCTATGCCTTCCTCGCCGAGCGGGATTTGAAGGCTGGCGACATGGCCGCGCATTTGAAAACGCTGACAATGGAAGGCGTGCCCTATAGCGCGAAGGATATTGAGCGCGCCAATGCTGATCTGGCAGCCCAAGCGGATCCCGATGCGGATGCGGGCGACCTCGCCAAGCGCTATCCCAAGGTACAGATCCGCGATTATGATGGGGATCCTGCGCGCCTGACCGAAATGGATGCGTTGATTGCCTATCTGCAAATGCTGGGCACCTTGGTCGATTTCAAGGCCGCTGAAGCGCAGGAGCAGCCCAAATGACCTATGATGCGCTGCGCCATTTTGCAGATAGCTGGGGGCTGGCCTTCATGGTTGTGCTGTTCCTCAGCTTTGCCGGCTGGGCCTTTCGCCCCGGCTCCCGCGATGTGAGCAATCGCGTCGCCCATATGATCTTCGAGGACGATGACAATGGCTAAGGCACCCAAAGACACGGGCCCGCGCGTCGATCAACCGACGGGCACTGAATTTGTTGGCCATGAATGGGATGGCATTGAAGAATTGAACACGCCGCTGCCGCGCTGGTGGCTGCTGACCTTCTATGCCACAATTATCTGGGCGATTGGCTATACCATCATGTTCCCAGCTTGGCCGATGATCAGCCGTGCGACGGCGGGGATCACAGGCTGGACCAGCCAGGGGCAATTGGCAGACGAGCTGCAGGCGCAGCAGGCCAAGCGTGCGCCGATCATTGCTGCTATTGCGGCGACACCAATTGAGCAATTGCCGGCCAAGCCGCACTTGATGAACGCTGCAATTGAAGGCGGCCGTGCTGCCTTTAAGGTCAATTGCGTCCAATGCCATGGCTCCGGCGCGGCAGGCTCAAAAGGCTATCCCAATCTCAATGATGATGATTGGCTATGGGGCGGCGATTTAAAGGCGCTTCGCTACACGCTGGAACATGGCATTCGTAACCCGGATCATGCCGCCACACGCCAGTCGCAAATGCCCGCCTTTGCCGGCGTGTTGAGCGAAGGAGAAGTGGCGGCCGTTGTGGCCCATGTCCGCCATATTTCGGGCCAACGCCCCGCCAGTCGATTGACGCAGCAAGGCGCCCAAATTTTCGCGAACAACTGTGCGGTCTGCCATGGGGCAGATGGCAAGGGTAGCCGCCAAGTCGGCGCGCCAAACTTGACGGATGGCATTTGGCTTTATGGTGGGGATGGCGCCTCGCTGACCGAGACAGTCCTCAAAGCACGGCAAGGGGTGATGCCGCGCTGGGGCCATAAGCTCGACGCAGCGACGATCACAATGCTGGCGGCATATGTTCATTCGTTGGGCGGTGGGGAGGCAAGCCCAGCACCTCAGGAAGCCAAACCCACAGATGCAAAGCCTCAATAACCCCCCGGCGCCAGAGTCGCTTTATGAAAAGCGCAAGGCCGTCTACCCTAAAGCCGTCGATGGCTTTTTCCGGCGGCTGAAATGGGCGATCATGATCGTCACGCTGACGATCTATTATGTGACCCCATGGCTGCGTTGGGACCGGGGGCCTTATGCACCCGATCAGGCTGTGCTGGTCGATCTGGCGCATCGCCGGTTCTATATGTTCGCGATCGAAATCTGGCCGCATGAATTTTATTATGTCGCCGGGCTGCTCGTCATGGCAGGCATTGGCCTGTTTCTGGTGACCTCGGCTGTTGGCCGGGCCTGGTGCGGCTATGCCTGCCCGCAGACTGTGTGGACAGACTTGTTCCAGCACGTTGAACGCTGGATTGATGGCGATCGCAATGCGCAGCTGCGGTTGGATAAGGCGCCATGGGGCCCCGCCAAAATTGCACGGCGCGTGTTGAAATGGTCAATCTGGCTGGTCATTGCCATGGGTACTGGCGGGGCATGGATTTTCTATTTTGCCGATGCGCCGACCTTGGCGCAGGCGTTTCTGGCGGGCAGCGCGCCGATGGTCGCATATTCCACTGTGGGGGTGCTAACCGCGACAACGTTTATCTTCGGCGGTTTCATGCGCGAACAAGTGTGCATTTATATGTGCCCTTGGCCGCGTATCCAAACAGCCATGCTCGATGAGAAATCGCTGATTGTTACCTATAAGGATTGGCGCGGCGAGCCGCGCAGCCATGGGCTGAAAAAGACGCAAGACGCGAGTCTGAAAACTGGCGACTGTATTGATTGCCTGCAATGCGTTGCTGTCTGTCCAACAGGCATTGATATCCGCGAAGGGCCTCAAATTGGCTGCATCACTTGCGCCTTGTGCATTGATGCGTGTGACACGGTGATGGGCCAAATTGGCAAGCCCCGTGGCCTGATTGATTATTGCACGCTGGATGATGCGGCAGTCGAAAAAGCGGGTGGCATTGCACAGCGCCCCTTGCGGACGATTTTGCGGCCCCGCACGCTGATTTACTTCACCATTTGGGCGGCCATTGGTTTTGCCATGCTGTTTGCGCTGGGTGCGCGCACGCGGCTGGACCTGAGTGTCCAGCATGATCGTAACCCCGTTTATGTCCAGCTGTCAGATGGCATGATCCGCAACAATTACACGGTTAAAATCCGCAATATGGAAACACGCCCGCGCCGCGTGGCGTTGATCGTGACGGGCCTTGAGGGCGCAACAATCTGGACCGCAGATGCCACGCGCACCAGCAATGCCCGCCGCATCACTGTCGATGTGCCGGCAGATAGCGTTCAGAAAGTTCGCTTATTTGTGGCCGCGCCCGCGCGCGGGGAAGAACGGGAAGAGTTTACCATTCGCGCTGAGGCACAGGATGGGGATCGCACGGGCGATCGTGATGTCGTTGTTTTTGAGCGACCCGAAACCCAGCATGAGGAGGATGGCGAATGACACGCAAATTTACCGGCTGGCATATGACAGCCATTCTTGTTGGCTTTTTTGCCATTGTCATCTCAGTCAATCTTTTCATGGCACGCGCGGCGATTGGCAGCTTTGGCGGCGTGGTGGTGGACAACAGCTATGTTGCCAGCCAGCGCTTTAACCAGTGGCTCGACAAGGCCGAGGCCCAAAAGGCTTTGGGCTGGACAGTGGAGGCCGGTCTGACGGCAGATCGGCATGTTCGGGTTGCAGCAGATAGGGATGGCACGGCCTTATCTGGTGCGCAGGTGACGGCGCTGGTGCGCCACCCACTGGGCCGCGCGGCCGAGCGCCCCATGGGGTTTCATGCCGAGGACGGCCATTGGGTCAGCGATGCGCCACTGCCCGCTGGGCGCTGGCTGGTGCATCTGAACGTTCGTCATGGCAACGATACGTTCCAACGCATTGACAATCTGCAATGAATATACTCGCCCAAGAGAGGTCGGATCAGGCCTTTGCAGCGCCAGTTGAAACACTGTTTGCGGTGCCCGCCATGCATTGTGCGGGCTGTATCGCCAAGATTGAAAAGGGCCTGACCGCGCAACCGGGCATTGCTGGCGCGCGCGTCAATTTTACGGCGAAGCGCGTGACAATTGTGCATGATCCGGCGGTGACAGTGCCGGATCTCACACAGGCCATTGCGCGCCTCGGCTTTGAGGCGCAGCCGCTGTTAGAGGCTCTGCCCGATGCGCAGGCCAGTGAAAGCCGCGCGCTGATGAAGGCGCTGGCTGTGGCTGGATTTGCGGCCATGAACATCATGTTGCTCTCAGTCTCTGTCTGGTCGGGGGCAGAAGGGGGCACGCGGGATTTATTCCACTGGCTTTCTGCCGCTATTGCCTTGCCGACACTTGCCTATTCCGGCCGACCCTTTTTCAAATCGGCGTGGAAAGCGCTGTCGCACGGCCAGACCAATATGGACGTGCCAATTTCCATTGGCGTGGTGCTAACAGCGGCGCTCAGCCTGTTTGAAACCTTTGTCCATGGTCCACACGCCTATTTTGATGGCGCAGTCATGCTGCTCTTCTTCTTGCTGGGCGGGCGAACATTGGACAGCGTGATGCGCGATCGCGCCCGCGATGGGGTGGCAGCCTTGCTGAAGCACACAGCCCCCGGTGCGCTGGTTTTGGAAAAGCAGGGCACAAGCCGCTGGGTCGCCGCATCGGATCTTAAACGGGGCATGGTCATGCTTGTGGCCGCTGGAGAGCGGCTTGCCGCCGATGGCATCATTGTGCGCGGCACGGCGCGCTTTGATTTATCGCTTTTGACCGGAGAATCGCAGCCTGTGCCAATGGGGGTGGATGTGCTCGTCCATGCCGGCACGCTCAACCTTGATGCGCCCATTGAGGTGCGCGTGACGGCCACAGGCGCAGGCACAGCCATTGCCGATATTGCGCGGATGATGGAAGAGGCGAGCCAGTCTAAGTCTCGCTATGTGCGCATTGCAGACCGTGCGGCGCGCATCTACGCCCCCGCGGTTCACACGCTGGCGGCCCTTAGCTTTGCTGGCTGGATGCTGGCCGGCGCAGGGTGGCATCAGGCCCTTCTTATTGCGGTTGCTGTTCTTATCATCACTTGCCCCTGTGCATTGGGCTTGGCTGTGCCTGCAGCCCAAATTGTCGCTGCTGGCGCGTTGATGCGCAAAGGCATTTTGGTGAAGGATGGATCGGCCCTAGAGCGTCTGGCAGATGTGACGCGCGCGTTGTTTGATAAAACAGGTACGCTCACCCTTGGCCGGCCCGACCCAATGAATTTGGCGTGCCTCACGACAACTGAAGCCAGCGTCGCGCTGGCGCTTGCGCGGGCCAGTCGCCACCCCTTGAGCCAATCCCTGCGCCGCGCGCTTGAAGCGCAATCGTGCATTGCGGCAGATGTCACAGGCTTGGCGGAAATGCCGGGCTTTGGCGTGGCAGGTCAATGGGGTCAGCAGCCCGTCTCGCTGGGGCGTCCCGATGATGCAGTTGGCGCAGGCTCGGCGCTGAGTGTTGAATTGAAGCTGGCAAAGACGGCAAAGGTGCTGACCTTTGAAGATGCACTTCGGCCAGAAGCGCGTGAGACCATTGCTGACTTGCAGCGGCTGGGCATTGAAAGCGCCATCATCTCAGGCGATCGGGCTGAGGCTGTGGCCCCCGTGGCGCGCAGCCTGGGGCTGACAGCGCAGACAGGCATGCAGCCGCAGGACAAGCTCGATGCCATTGCCCGGCTATCTGCCAGTGGAGAGCGAGTCTTGATGGTCGGCGATGGGCTGAATGATGGCCCAGCGCTGGCTGCAGGCCATGCCTCACTGGCCCCTGCCTCTGCCAGCGATGCCGGGCAAAATGCAGCAGATGCTGTCTTTTTAGGAGATAGTCTGCGCCCGGTGGTGATTGCCGTCCGGGTTGCCCGCGCGACACAAGCCATTGTTCGGCAGAATTTTGTGCTCGCTATTGGGTATAATGCCATTGCCGTTCCTCTGGCAATTGCCGGGCACGTCACACCCCTTATTGCCGCGCTCGCCATGTCGGGCAGTTCGTTGATTGTGGTCGCAAATGCGCTGCGCCTGAAAGGATCTGCACGATGAGGGGAATATTGCTGCTTATTCCCATTGCGTTGGGGCTGGGCTTGCTGGGGCTGGCGGCCTTTTTCTGGTCGCTCCACGCCGGCCAGTTTGACGATTTGGATGGCGCTGCCTTGCGGATCCTGATGGATGATGAAGGTGACGCCGCAATGGAGGACAGGTCATGAGGCTGCCAGCAGCCAGGCTTGCGCCGCTTTGGATGGCGGCCCTGATGCTGCCCGCGCCAATGGCTGCAGCGAAGACAGTCACCATTGCCATGTGCGGCGGGGCAAGCCGCACGATCCAATTGCCTCTCAATGGCCCTTTGCCGCCAGAAGACAGCCATGGCTGTTGCCGCAAGGCGTGCCATGCCAGTGCTGACCGACGCAAAAAATCTGATCTTCTGGCGGACTGTTGCTGACGCCCACGCTGTTGATAAAAAAGCGGGGCCAGCTTTCGCCGACCCCGCAGGGGAGGAGCTTGTCTGTCAGGTGTTAGAGGCGGAAGCCCACGCCCACGCCAAAGACGAGCGGATTAAGGTTCACCTTCACGCTCTGTGTCCCAAGATTGGCGGTGCTCAGCCGCGCCGTGGTATCAATATCAATATATTTGACGTCAATGTTCAGGAACATATTGGGCGCCAGATCAATGTCGACACCGGCTTGTGCCGCCCAGCCAAAGCTGTCTTTTAAATGCACATTGGTGCTGCCTGCGGCGGCTTCAAAACCAGCCGTTGCCTTGTCGGAATAGAACATGGTGTAGTTCAGACCCGCGCCCACATAAGGCCGCATTTTGGCGCTGGGGGCAAAGTGATATTGGGCCGTCAGCGTGGGCGGCAACACCCAAGTGGAGGCCAGCTTGCCAATGCTGCCTGTGGTGCCAGAAACGCCAGACACGGAATGTTTGGATGTCGCGGCAATCAGCTCAAAACCAATATTGTCCGAGACCATCTTGGTTATATCAACTTCCGGCGTCACGGCATCATTCACGCGAACGCGTTCATTGGGCAGTCCGGGCAGAATGCCGCCCGATTTTTCATTTGGCGCCACAACAATGCCGCGAACCCGAATAAGTGTGTCCCCCGCGGCCGCCATGGCAGGCGTGGTGATGGCGGTGGTCGCAAGTGCCGCCAGCAAAATGGTTCCCTTATGGATGCTCATGCGTTTCTCCTTTTATGAGCAGTGAAATTTTGACCTTGAAGATCAGTGGCCAAGCAAAATCGGTGTTGTGCTGCGCGTCACCAGACGGCGTGTGACGCCGCCCAACAGCGTTTCACGCAAGCGGCTATGCCCATAAGCGCCAATCAGAATGGCGCCGGCCCCCAAGGTGTCCGCCACATCGCATAGCACCGCATCGGCGGGCCCAGCGGTTGCTGGATAGCTGCGAATTTCAGATTTTATGCCGTGGCGTGCCAGATAGGTGCAGGCCTCGGTTTGAGGATAGTCTTCCTCTTCTTCACCCACCGAAACCAGAATGACCTGTTGGGCCAGCCGCAGTGCGGGCAGCGCTTCGCGAATGGCGCGGGCAGCCTCTTCGCTGTCATTCCAGCCAATCACTATGGGGGCCAGGGCATCAAATTGGCGCACCGCTTTGGGCACCACCAGCACCGGGCAGCCGCCATTGACGCACACCACATCAACAAGCGGAAGCGGTGGGTTGCCGCCCTTTGCATCGGGATCGGTTTGGCTGATAATGACAAGATCTGCGAGCGCCGAGGCTGAGATCAGCGTCTGTGCTGGGTCGCCATCATAAGACTGCCAATCCCAACGGACGTCTTCTTGGGTCAATCGGGCTTCGACGCGCTTGCGAATTTGGTCTTCCGCATCGCGCAGGCTGTCAATCAAGGCGCCAGAGGCAAATATGCCGCCCATTGGGTCCATGCCGACATAGGCAGCATAGGGCGTTACATACACGCAGGATAAATGGGCGTCATGGGCGCGACAGATGTCTAGCGCGACAGCGAGGCGGCTTTCCAGCCCATCATCCTCAAAGATATGAAGCAGGACGGCTTTCATGGGAGATGCCTTTTCTGTTCGTTCTCATAGAGAGGATTCTGTATTGAATTGCCCGGCTTGTCCTTGACCCAAGACAATAACCTAGTTGATCAAAGTCAAAGCGTGCGCCCAGATTTCCCTTAAACTGGGCGCAATGTGGCCCTATTTTCCCGAGCTGATGGCGCGTCCCATTCCGCGCTACACAAGCTACCCGCCAGCAACTGCCTTTCGCGATGGCGTGGGCGCAGAGGCGCAGGCGCGTGCGCTCAATGCTGTGGCAGCAGGCACGCCTTTGTCGCTCTATGTGCATATTCCCTATTGCCAGCAGATTTGCTGGTATTGCGGCTGCAACACGGGGGTTGCCGGACGGACGCACCGCTTGGCGGCCTATTTGGCAGCGCTTGAGGGTGAAATTGCCCTGGTTGCCAAGCTGTTGGGCGGGCGTGGCAAATTACACCGCATTGCCTTTGGCGGCGGCAGCCCCAATGCCATTGATCCGATTGCCTTTGTTCGTTTGGTCGATCGGCTCGTCACGATTTTTGGGGGCGGGCAGGCCCCGGATATATCAATTGAAATTGATCCGCGCGCCTTCACGCCAGACTGGGCCATGACGTTATCCATTGCCCAAGTTTCGCGCGTCAGCTTTGGCGTGCAGAGCTTTGATGATCAGATTCAGGCAGCCATTGGGCGCATTCAGCCTGTCGAGATGATTGAAACCTGCATGGCCGCGCTGCGTGCGCGGGGCATAAGCGCGATCAATTTTGATTTGATGTATGGCCTGCCGCATCAAGATATCGCCAAGCTGGATGCCACGCTGGACCATGTTGTGCGGCTGCGGCCCAGCCGGATTGCGCTGTTTGGCTATGCGCATATGCCCCATTTATTTCCCCGCCAGCGCCGCATTGATGCCGCGGCACTGCCCGGCCCCGCTGCGCGTTTTGAGCAAGCGGCGCATGGCCATGCGCGGCTGGTGCGCGAAGGCTATGTTGCCATTGGTTTTGACCATTTTGCTTTGCCCCAAGATCCGCTGGCCCAGGCCGCCAGCCAAGGCCGGGTGCGGCGTAATTTTCAGGGATTTACTGAGGATCAGGCAGATGTGATGATTGGTCTGGGGGCCAGTGCGATCAGCCTCTTTCCCGATCTTATCTTGCAGAATGAGAAAAACCCCGGCGCCTATCGCGAGAAAATTGCCGCCTCGCACTTGGCGGCTGTGCGCGGGGTGCAGCGCGGCGGGGAAGATCAGGCCCGCGCGCAAGTGATTGAACATTTGTTGTGTCAAATGCGGGCGGTGCCAGATCCACGGCTCATGGACCCAGACCTAGAGGCGCTACTTGCGCATTATTCGTCGCTGGGATTGGTTGAGCGGGCGGGGCCAGAAGTCCGGATTACCGAACATGGCCGCCCCTATGCGCGCAATGTCGCCGCAGCGTTTGACCGCCACCGGCCCTAAAGCGCCAGCTGCGTGAGCGCAGCCCCCAGCGCGAGGATGAGCGCAAAGGTGACACGCGGGCTGGCATATCCGGCAAACATCTTCTGCGTTGGGAAAGAAAAGGTCATATCGATTCCCAACAGCTTATTGGGGTGTGCCGCCTTAAAGCGCGGATCCCGCACCATGGCGACCAGATCGCGCCGGCTGCGATAGCGCATCGTGCTGGTTACCGTCCAACCCGGGTCCGCCGATGTGCCCCAGGCATCAATATAGCCAGCCACTTTGCGCCCCGCATAGACCGGGTGTCCGCCGCGGCGGATCAACTGGCGGACAAAGGGCGTGGAATAGCGTTCCAGCCAGTCTCGGCCGCTTCGTGTCTCGCCTGTTTCGGGATGAGTCACGGGGCCTGTGGGGGATCGGACCATGTTGAGCATGATGAATTCACGGCCATCATCATTTTCTAAAAAGGCGCGCATCACAGCTTGATCATTGCCTGTCTCTGCCAGCCGCGGCCCGACATCCTCCATAAAGGCGTCGACTTCAGCCTGCGTTAATGGCCGCCGAATGCCATCATAAAACCAAAGAAAAAGCAGATAGATAAGCAGGGCTCCACCCCAAATGCCCAAAGCTGTCATCGCATCCTCTCCCAAATGTCGGTTCGGCTTATTGGTCCAATGTGTCGGCAAATTGTGGCAATGGCCAGTCTGAAAATGCAGGCGGGAAAATGCAGGCCGGACAATGCAGATGGGCGGGGGGAAGCCTTGCGAGCGTGTTCGGATGGTGGAGCTGAGGGGAATCGAACCCCTGACCTCATCATTGCGAACGATGCGCTCTACCAACTGAGCTACAGCCCCGCACCCGAGACAGCGGCCTTAGCGGTGCTGTGTCGCGCTTGCAATGGGGCTTGCGAGTCAGCTGGAAATTGGGGGCATCTGTCGGGAAAGCGGGCAGATATGCTCGCGCCATGCTTGCCAATCAGGCCAATCCGCCGCACACCAGCAGCATGGCGTTTAGCATTTCTCGGTTAGAGCTTGTTTCTCCCGTGCTGGCGGCGCTTCTGCTGGCCGCTTGTGCCACCCCGCCCCGTCCCGCGCCACCTGCCATCCCTGCGCCGTCACAGGCCCGCCTGCCGGAGGCCGCGCCGCAGGCCCCGTCCTTGGGCTGGGAGGCCGCCTCCCTTACCCCCGGCTCTTGGGCCTATCGGGCAGATGCAGCGGCGCCGGCGGCGCTCTTTGGCCTGCCCGCCAGCCCGGCGATTATGGTGATCCGATGTGCGCGCGCGCAACGGCAGATTTTGGTGCAGCGTGTCACGCGCGCGCCTCCGGGCACTATGGGGACGGTGCAAATCTCCACCAGCAGCCGGGCTGCATCGCTGCGCGCATCTGTGCCCTTTACCGGGCCTGTCTATATGACGGCTGAGGTGCCCGCCAGCGATACGCTGTTGGATGCTATTGCTTTTTCACGTGGAAAATGGGGCCTGATGCAGCCTGGCGAGCAGGATCTGATCCTGCCGCGTGCCGCAGAAGTGGCGCGTGTCATAGAAGAATGTCGGGGGTGAACCCGGGCCGTTAAAATGGCAGCCCGAAGTTTTGAGTGTGACAGGAAATAAATAGTTTTCAAGCCTTGAAAGCATCGCGCGTCTGACTCATGTTCGCAGGGCAAATCCGAAGCGCGGCTTGGGGATTTGCGAGGCGCAACTAGCGAAAGGAGGTGATCCGATGTCTCATGGTCAAGCTAAGAGGTCGGAAAGGGTGATCCGGGGATAGGCGCGTTTATCGCAGCCTTTGGTCTCCCCGGGAATGGACCGCGCCTTTAA
>JACCDH011515720.1_pt1 | contig 12777 bp, 14 predicted proteins | sample 7442481 | NCBI WGS metagenome assembly JACCDH01 (sample SAMN15323433, study PRJNA562643) | freshwater metagenome | isolation source: river surface water | place: USA:Blue River Watershed | collected 2017-08-15
ATGGGTGTTGGAGCTTCAAGACGTTTATCGGCAGTAAGATGGGGTGTGACCTTTAATCTTGTGTGGGCTTGGATTTTGACTATCCCAGTAAGTGCAGCAGTAGCAGGTCTAGTGTATTGGATTGTAAGTTTCTTCGTGAAATAATTAAATACGTACGTAATAAAAAGCCTCATCTTAGGATGAGGCTTTTTAAGTTAGGGTACTTTATAGCCTATAAAATCATCCCAGCTTTCTAATATCCAAGAGCTTACCATAACATAATGTTTATGAACAATTATTTTTTTAGAGCTCGTGTCAAAGCTCATGCTGAGCTCATCTAAATGATCATTAAAGGCCGTAGTGCCTCTATTGCGTGAATATGCTGCACTTGCATTTACTTTAAATCCAGGTAAGGCAACTTTCTTTTTTTGGCGTGCCCTTGCGGGCTGGGCTATCCGCTACTACTCCTCGCTTACCTGCCCTTGCCTCAGCATCTAACGAAGGCGCGCTGTGGGGTATCCGCTGCTATCCCTCACGCGCTGAAAATAGCTTTATGTTTTCGATATGCTTTGCAAAAAGAAAAGGAAATAAAGAGCTACTGATTGAGTGGCTTCTTTACTTCTTTATTCTTTCTCTTTTTACCTTTTTTTGCCTTGCTTTGCAAGGTGGAATAAGCCCGATAAAATCGGGCTTATTTGTTTTAAAAAAGTATCATGCCAATCACTATTAATGAGAGGGGCAGTATTAATGATGCTAAAAAATAACTGATAAACAATTTACCGTTATAGGATTTGTATTTCTCTAAAATAAGTTCATAACGATTATTCCTAAAAATTAAAAAGTAATTAATTAGCAGCATCGGTAATAGAAATAGAATAAAAAAACTAATAAAGGCATCCAACTTCGTGCCTGGAAATACATCCACTTTCAAATGATAAAAAGAAACTCCTAAAAGTTTCCTTTGAAGAATAGCCATTAGTAGCATAAAGTTTAAAGCCATCGCCATTGACATGAAAATCATTGTAAATCGCTTCCAATTATTTTTGTTTGCTGGGATTGAACGTGCTTTCATAATTAAATCAACCCAAATTTTATAATATAAATTCATAAATTAAAAATTAATGTTCATTGTTTAAATCATACGCTAATCTCGAACCAGAATATATAAGCACACCGACACCAATTCCCCAACCAACTGGATTTGACATTAATCCTAGATAAACTGCTCCTGTTGCTCCTAATCCGAGCATACCTACACCTGCATCGGTGGCATCCCAACCGTTTACATTTTTAATGCCTCCTGCATCCCATTGGTTATACACTTGTAAAGTTGAATATCCAGTAGAGAGAACTGATCCAACGACAGCCACACCTCTTACAAGGTTTCATTATTTTGCAATAATCATCTAATTTACAGCAAAATTACGATTTTTCTTTACAACTAGGGTATGACTAAAATTCTCCATGAAGCGGTAGCTATTTACATCAATGCTTTTGAGCCTGCAGTGCAAGAAAAATTACTTCAGTTGCGCAGTTTTGTCTATACGATTGTGCCCGAGGTAGAAGAAGGCATCAGTTATAAAATGCCTTGCTATAAATATAAGGGGGTGCTTTTTTATATGGCCGCTTACAAACAGCATATTGGTTTTTATCCTACAGCCGCCCCAATTGCCCATTTTGCTGCGCAATTGAGCGCTTATAAAACAAGTAAAGGAGCCATTCAATTCCCATTAGATCAAGATTTACCAATGGCGCTGATCAAGGAAATCATATGGTTTAATTTAAATAGAAATAGGAAAGTAAAATAGTATTAAAGTAATAGTTTGCTTAGTAATTTTTGTAAAGAAGGTTGCGGAATTGATGGGGTGTGATACCTTCTTTCTTTTTAAAAACTCTAATAAAATAATTTGCATCAGAGAAACCTAACTCATGGCTCACCTCTGATAATTTATTTTTAGGATTTTTTAAAAGCTCTTTTGCTTTATTTATTTTTTCATTGAATATAAATTCTATTGGACTAATTCCTAGTTCTTTTTTGAATGCTCTATAAAAAGTTGCCTTACTCATACATGCCTTTGTGCTCAGTAAATCTATTTGCAACTTTTCGTGAATATTATTTTTGATATAACTGAGAATATAAGCTAGTGGATTATTTCCCTCTTCTTCGCAATGAACACTTAAATGATTTAAGGTTTGGTTTTGCATAATACTAACCAAGAGTTCTTTTAGTGTTAAGTCTGCGAAAATATCCTTATTCAAACTAGAGCTACTACAAATTTTTACGATTTTATTGGTGAGTTGAGCAATTTCAGCATTATTGTAAAAATGATACTGATCATAATTCAATTGCCATCCTTTAGGATCTACAACTTTTGGGAAGCGTTCATTTAAATACTGTATGGTATGGTCGATATGTGATCGGTCAATGGCTAATGCCGTACATTGTGTAGGCTTTTCAGTATTAGCCTCGGGAAAGTCAATATGCATGGTAACAGAGGCAGGCACAATAACACTTTCTCCCGGTAAGTAATCAAATCCGTCTTTGTCAAATAGATGCATTATTTTTTTACCTCTTAGCATACTAGTTATAACCAGGTCGTTGAAGGTAAGCGGTATGTTATAGCTGGATTGATGTGTTTCAAATATATTCAACTCACATTTGTCTAATGTGTATGCAGTTCTATTTTCCACCAAAGATTGGAGTTTGTTGGTAGAAGTAAGTGCAAGCGGTTGAATAATATGTTTCATAGCCCTATGCGTTTAGCTTATCCAAATATATTATAATCAGTTTTAAAATAAACTGACTTTTGTCAGTTGATTAAAAAAATGAATGATTTGTGCTATAAAAATGATAAAAACGTGCTACGATTTTCGAAGGATGGCAACCTATGTTTGTGTTTCACTTTTAAAACAATTTTTATGTCAACGCAATCTTCACGTCCTACATTTAAATCGCACTATGATAATTTCATTGGTGGTCAGTTTGTTGCACCAGTTGCTGGTGAGTATTTCGAAAACATGAGTCCTATAGATGGCAAAGTGTTTACTAAAGCTGCTCGTTCAGGCAGTGCTGATATTGAAAAAGCCCTTGATGCTGCGCATGAAGCCTTTGCAACTTGGAGTAAAACAAGCCCTACTTATCGCGCATCTATTCTGAATAAAATTGCTGATGTAATGCAAGAAAACTTAGAATATTTAGCTACTATTGAAACGATTGATAATGGTAAGCCAATAAGAGAAACCATCAATGTGGATCTGCCTTTGTGTATTGATCATTTTAGATATTTTGCTGGTGTAATAAGAGCTGAAGAGGGAAGTATTTCGGAGCATGATGAAAATACGGTAAGTATTTGTTTACATGAACCTTTAGGCGTAGTTGCACAAATTATCCCTTGGAATTTTCCTTTATTAATGGCAACATGGAAAATAGCTCCAGCTTTAGCTGCAGGATGTTGTGCTGTAGTAAAACCTGCAGAGCAAACACCTACTTCCATTATGTGTTTAATGGAATTATTAAAAGATGTTATTCCAGCTGGGGTAGTAAATATTGTTACAGGTTTTGGTCCAGAAGCCGGTAAGCCTTTAGCTCAGTCGCCAAGAGTAAGTAAAGTTTCCTTTACAGGTGAGACAACTACAGGCCGTTTGATTATGCAATATGCTTCTGAAAATTTAGTGCCAGTTACCATGGAGTTAGGAGGTAAGTCGCCTAATATTTTCTTCCCTTCAGTAGCAGATGCAGATGATGAATTTTTTGATAAAGCAGTAGAGGGTGCTGTATTATTTGCCGTTAATCAAGGTGAAGTATGTACTTGTCCTTCTCGTATTTTAGTTCATGAAAGCATTTATGATAAATTCATGTCAAAAGTTATTGAGCGTACGAAAGCTATTAAAATGGGCAATCCATTAGATGCATCTACCATGATGGGTGCGCAAGCTTCTAACGATCAGTACGAAAAAATTCAATCGTACTTAAAATTAGGAAGAGAAGAAGGCGCAGAATTACTATGTGGTGGTGATGTGCAAAAATTAGATGGAGAATTAAGTGGAGGATTTTATATTCAGCCTACACTTTTTAAAGGACATAATAAAATGCGTATTTTCCAAGAAGAAATTTTTGGACCGGTTGTTTGTGTTACTACATTCAAAACTACAGAAGAAGCAATTGCAATTGCAAATGATACCTTATATGGTTTAGGTGCAGGCGTATGGACAAGAGATGCTCATGAATTATATCAAGTTCCAAGAGCAATTCAAGCAGGTAGAGTTTGGGTTAATTGTTATCATGCTTATCCTGCACATGCTCCATTCGGTGGATATAAAAAATCTGGGTTTGGAAGAGAAAATCATCATATGATGTTAGCGCATTATCGCCAAACAAAAAATATGTTAGTTTCTTATGACAAGAAAAAATTAGGTTTCTTTTAGTTTAAAAAATGACTAATTTAGATGAGCACAATGAAATATTTGTGCTCATTTATATTTTAAATAAATGCTATGGTTTCTCGTATTGGTGCTACAGATGCTGCATTGCAACTAATTCAGCAACTGAAAGATAAATTTGGTCCACTTTTGTTTCATCAAAGTGGTGGATGTTGCGATGGTTCTCAACCTATGTGCTTTGCCTTACATGATTTTAAGCTTGGCTCAAGTGATGTATGTCTTGGGCATATTGCTGATACTCCCTTTTGGATGAGTAAGGATCAATTTTTATATTGGCAACATACTCAATTGTTGCTGGATGTAACGAAAGGTAGAGGATCAAGTTTTTCTTTAGAAATACCTTTAGGGGTACGTTTTATAATTCACTCTAGATTAATGAGCGAAGAAGAATTGCAGGATTTAGCACCGCTTACTTATATCGATTAATTTATTTTTTATTTTAAAGCTATTTAAATGTCCTATCCTTTTCAACTTCGTAGCGCTGCTGATTACGAACAAGCCTATCAACATAGTGTGCAGAATCCAGAATTATTTTGGAGTCAAATTGCTGAACATTTTCATTGGCATAAAAAATGGGATGCTGTTTTAACATGGAATTTTGAAGAACCTAAAATTGAATGGTTTAAAGGAGGGAAATTGAACATAACTGAAAATTGTCTCGATCGTCATTTGCCAGCTAAAGCAAACGACACCGCTTTGATTTTTGAACCCAATGATCCAAAAAGTGCTACGCAAAAGCTAAGCTATCAAGAATTATTTGATCGGGTTAATCAATTGGCTCAAGTATTAAAAAATAATGGTGTAGAAAAAGGAGATCGTGTGGCTATTTATATGGGCATGATTCCTGAATTGGCCATAGCTACCTTAGCCTGTGCACGCATAGGTGCTATCCACTCGGTTATTTTCGGTGGTTTTAGTGCGCAGAGTATTGCCGATCGCTTGCAAGACGCCCAAGTTTCTTTTGTAATTACTTGCGATGGTGCTTATCGAGGTGCTAAAGAAATTCCATTGAAATCGGTGATCGATGATGCCCTTGTGCAATGCCCTTTTGTAGAAAAGGTATTGGTATATATGCATACTCATACACCTATTAGCATGCTTAAAGATCGCGATCTGTGGTGGGAAGATGAAGTGGCTAAAGTAGTAGCTATGGGCAATCCTATATGCAAGGCCGAAGTAATGGATGCAGAAGATCCTTTATTTATTTTGTATACCTCGGGCTCTACCGGAAAGCCCAAAGGGGTGGTGCATACCGTAGGTGGTTATATGGTTTATACTACCTATTCTTTTGTCAATGTATTTCAGTATCAAGAAGGTGATGTACATTTTTGCACGGCCGATATTGGATGGATTACCGGACATAGTTATATCGTATACGGACCATTATGTGCGGGCGCTACAACCTTGTTGTTTGAAGGTATTCCTACCTATCCAAATGCCGGACGTTTTTGGGATATTGTAGATAAACACCAGGTTGCTATTTTGTATACCGCACCTACAGCAATAAGAAGTTTGATAGGCTTTGGCTTAGCACCTTTGGAAGGGAAATCTTTAAGTTCTCTTAAAGTATTAGGATCCGTAGGTGAGCCTATTAATGAAGAGGCATGGCAGTGGTATCACGAACATATAGGTAAGGGCAGATGCCCAATAGTAGATACGTGGTGGCAAACCGAAACGGGTGGTATTTTAATTTCTAATATGGCCGGCATAACCCCAGCAAAACCTGCTTATGCAACCTTGCCTTTGCCTGGTGTGCAGCCTATTTTGGTAGATGAAAAAGGAACCGTATTAGAAGGGAATGATATCAGTGGCAATTTATGTATGCGTTTCCCATGGCCAGGTATGCTCCGCACAACCTATGGCGATCATCAACGTTGTCGAACTAATTATTTTGCTACCTATCCTAATTTATATTTTACAGGCGATGGGTGTTATAGAGATGCGCAGGGTAATTATAGAATTACCGGAAGGGTAGATGATGTATTGAATGTAAGTGGACATAGAATTGGTACGGCAGAGGTAGAAAATGCTATTAATAGTCATACCGGAGTGGTAGAATCTGCCGTGGTGGGTTATCCCCATGATATAAAAGGGCAGGGTATTTATGCCTTTGTAATTATAGAAAGTGTACATGGCGATGCGGCTTTGAGTAAATTAGATATAGCACAAACCGTTACCCGATTGATTGGGGCCATTGCCAAACCCGACAAAATCCAGTTTGTGCAGGGGCTGCCTAAAACCAGGAGTGGTAAGATTATGCGCCGCATTTTGCGTAAAATAGCCGAAGGTGCCGTTGATGCTTTAGGCGATACCTCTACGCTTTTAGACCCAAGTATAGTGGAGCAAATTGTAAAAGGAGCCGAATTTTAAGAAAAAAGACCTAATTTTATAATGGCTAAAACCAAACCAATAGCCAAGCAATCAAGTCTATATCAAAAACTAATTTATGAAAAAACAGGTACTTTTTCTTTTTGCCTTTTTAGTGGCATTAAACAGTTTTGCGCAAGTAGTGTGTAATCCATCGTTTACTTGGTCACAAACCTCTAATAGTCAAAATCCTTATCAGATCAGTGTTGTGAATACGAGTACCGTAACCGGTGCCCCTGTTTTTGCATACATCACTTATTCTATGAATTGGGGTAATGGTACCTCTTGGATTAATGCTACAGGCACTAGCGTTCGTAATTACACCAGTGCAGGTACCTATGCACTAGCATTGACTATGCATGTTTACGATTCTCTTACTAATACTTTATTGTGCACCAGCACCTATAATGCTACCGTTACATTGGCTGCTTCACCATGTAATACTACAATTGCCACAACTAATAATGGCAATGGCTCTTATTCATTTTCATCGAGCAACCAAGCAGCAGGCATGACCTATGCTTGGAATTTTGGTGATGGTACTAGCGCCGGTAATGTAGCAAGTACAAATCATACCTACGCTAATCCAGGTATCTATACCGTTACCTTAACTACAACACTTAATGGAGCAACGTGTACTACGACATCAAGCGTAAACTATCAAAGCAATACGTTCAACTGTGCAGCAATGGTAGCTAGTTTTACCAAAACACAAAATGGTTTAAGTGTTACCTTCAATAATACGTCTACGCAAGCGAATAGTGTAAATCCTATAATTTCAAGAGTTTCCGATTGGACATTTGGAGATGGCAATAGCGTTAACAATACCTTTACTAGTGTGTCGCACACTTACTCTATTGCGGGTACTTACAACGTTCGTTTAATCAATCGTTATGTTGATTCAGCTAATGCTAATACCGTATACTGTAGAGATACTGCTTACCAAACAGTTACCGTAACGGGCACTACAGCTAATTATATAGCTGGTAATATTTATTGGGATAGCACTTTAAATATCAATTCAAGTTCATTTAAAGTGTGGTTGATTACCTATGATACATCTACTAATATTATTAATGCAGTAGATTCCATTTCGGCTACTGGATTATATGGGCAAGTAGCATATCAATTCAGCAATAAAGCAGCCGGTACTTACCGAGTAAAAGCAGCCGTTGTTGCAGGTGCATCAGGTTTCACGCAAATGGCACCTACCTATCATTTTGGCAGCACGTATTGGGCAAATGCTACACTTATCAATCATACAGGTGGTGTTTCTAATAATAGACATATTTATATGCAGGCTGGTAGCTCTGCAAACGGACCTGGTTTTGTAGCAGGTAATGTAATTTTAGGTGCAGGTAAAGGAACAGCAAACGGAGCACCCAATGTGCTTATTTTATTGCGCAATGCCAATAACCAAATTGTAAAACATACCTATACCGATATCAATGGAAATTACGCCTTCAGTAATTTACCAATGGGTTCTTATAATGTATACCCAGAGAGTATGCCACAAACAACAACGCATTCGCCTGTATTTACTATAAGTGCCACAAGTACGAATATTAGTGGAGTAGATTTTACTAAAAACTCTAAGAAAATTGTTCCTAATAGTTTAGCCGTAGCGTCTTTAAGCAATACCGTATTCTGCAGCATCGCACCTAATCCAGCTAAGGATGTGGTTGCGATTCAATTGCAAAACGCTAACGCTCCTGCTCAAGTGCGTATCGTAGATATATTAGGTAAAACTATGTTGACTACTACCTTACAAACAACTACAAGTGCCATCAATACGAGTGCTTTAGCTCCGGGTATGTACTATATACATATTATACAAGGCACAGCGCAACAAGTAGAGCGCTTAATGATACAACCATAAACAAGCACAAATAGTAAGTGAAAAACGCCTCCATTTTTTTGGAGGCGTTTTTCTTTATGTGAAATTTTGTTTAAATTGCAATACGTTTTTTCGTTATAGTTTATTTATAAAAAGTTAGTATGATCTCCAATTACTTATTTGCTAAGCAAGTATATTATGTATGTACCATTTGTGTATTACTGCTTGCACATCCAACTATTTATGCAGCAGCTGCAACGCTTAAGTTCTCTAATGAAAGAGAAGGTGATGTTCACGAAGAAGCTATTCCAGAGCGCTGTTATGTGAAAAAAGAGCGAACTCAAAGTGATCATCTTGCCATTGATAATCGTAGTTCTCTTAGCGTTCATAACAAAACAGTGAAGAATTTAGTACGAAATCAACCAAGTGTTACATTGCAGAAATTGTATTTTGTACCTATTGATGCCAATATTTATTTATTGCTTATTGGCGTTATTATTTATGGCTATGTATTGTTTAAAGATGAAAAGCGTATAAAGTTTAAATAGATTTCTGTACTCATTTTACAATTTAAACTGCTTTGTAAAGTAGCGATATTGTGCTTTACATTCAAGGTTGTATCCCTTCTGTAACATCAGTTGCAAAACCATATTATTATTTGTTTCAACTTTGTGGAAATAAAAACCACAAAAGAAATAGCTATGAAAAAGAATATCGGAACTATAGATCGTCGATTAAGGGCGCTACTGACATTAGTAGTATTTGTTCTTATTTATTTTAAAGTGCTTCAAGGTATTACTGCTTGGGTAGGTAGTGTGTTCGCATTCGTATTAATTATTACCAGTTTGCTACAATTCTATCCATTATATATTCCATTTCGTATTACAACAATAAAAAAATAATCAAGATGAATTCGTTTTGGAATGACCGTTATAGCCAAGAGGCTTATGCATATGGCACAGCGCCTAATCAATTCTTAAAAGAACAATTAGACCTTCTTCCAGCGGGGAAAGCCCTTTTTGTTGCTGAAGGTGAAGGTCGCAATGCGGTATATGCAGCAAGTATTGGCTGGCAGTCCTTTGCTTTTGATAGTAGCGAGGCAGCAAAGAATAAAGCCTTGCTTTTAGCTTATAACAAAAAAGTGTCTATCAATTATGAAGTGGCTGATGCTAACGATGTGGAATATGAACAGGCTGCTATGGACTTGATTGTTTTAATCTATGCGCATTTCCCAGAGTCAATTCGCCATAATGTGCATACGCGACTTTTACAATTTCTAAGACCAGGTGGACGAATACTAATAGAAGGCTTTCATACCAGTCAATTGGGTAAAGCAAGTGGTGGGCCAAAAGACCTATCAATGCTCTATACCAAAGAAAAAATAGTAGAAGATTTTGTAGGTATACAAACTCAATTATTAGAAGAGAAAAGTGTGGTATTAGAAGAGGGTCCTTATCATAATGGGGAGGCTTCTGTGCTTCGCTATATTGGGATTAAATTATAATTTTTAAAATCAACAATATGCAATTCATTAAAAAACATTTCTTAACAATCATTGGAATATTAATTGGTTCTCTTGGAGGCTATGCTTATTATTTCTTTGTAGGATGCGCTAGCGGTACTTGCGCTATTACTTCTAATCCACTCAATAGTACCTTGTATGGCGCTATGATGGGCGGATTATTGTTTAGTGCCTTTAAAAAATCAAAAGGCTAACAATTCAGGATTACTACTGACCAAGATCATACTCGCTTGCAGTAGTTCTCATAGTTTATCACTTTTAAAATAACTTATTTTATAACCTTAATATTTAGATCATGATCATAGAACAAATTTATACCGGATGTATAGCAGAAGCGGCTTATTTTTTAAGCTCTGAAGGAGAGGCTGCTATTGTAGACCCTTTACGCGATATCCAACCCTATCTCGACAGAATAGAAAAAGAGGGTGTGCAATTAAAATATATTTTTGAAACCCATTTTCATGCTGATTTTGTATCAGGACATATTGATTTGGCTAAAAAAACTGGTGCTACTATCGTGTATGGCCCTACAACCATGTCTACTGGATTTGAGAAGAAAGTAGGGCAAGATGGAGAGGTGTTTACACTTGGGGGTAGTACCATTACCTTGATTCATACACCCGGACATACTATGGAAAGCAGTTGTTATTTATTAAAAGATGAGCAAGGTAAGGAGCGAGGCATCATTACCGGAGATACTTTATTTATTGGCGATGTGGGTAGGCCCGATTTAGCACAGCATGTAATAGAAGACTTGACACAAGATAAATTGGCGCGTCATCTTTATCATTCTTTAAGAACTAAAATTATGCCTTTGTCTGATGAGTTAATTGTATATCCTAATCATGGAGCAGGTAGTGCTTGTGGTAAAAATATGAGTAAAGAAACTACCGATACCTTAGGCAATCAAAAGCGAAGCAACTATGCGCTAAATCCTGCTTTAACAGAAGATGAATTTGTAGCTATTGTACTGAATGGGTTAGTGCGCCCTCCGCAATATTTCCCTAAAAATGTATTGATGAATATTCAGGGTTATGAGCAGTTAGATGCTATTATAGCCAAAGGCATGACGCCATTAAACGTAGCACAAGTGGAGCATTTCCAGCAAGATGCAAATATTATGTTATTAGATACTCGTGCTGCACATAAATTTGCAAAAGGATTTATTCCAGGTAGTGTGAATATCGGTTTAGATGGCAATTTTGCAATGTGGGTAGGAGAGTTGATCGATAATCTAGATCAGTCAATAGTGCTTATTGCCGATGATGAAGTGCAAGTAAAAGAGAGTATCACTCGATTATCAAGAGTGGGTTATGACCATTGTATTGGTTATTTGCAAGGAGGATTTGAAGCATGGCAAGAAACAGGTAAATTAATTGATCATGTGCAACGTATAAGTGCACAAGAATTAAGCGAGCAAAATCAAAAAGTACCCTTACCTATATTTGATATTAGGAAAATTAGCGAATTTCAATCCGAGCATTTAGAAGCGGCAATAAATATTCCTCTAAATGATTTGGAGCAACAATTAGATCGCTTGCCAAAAGATCAAGCTTTTGTTGTGCATTGCGCAGGGGGTTATCGCAGTATGATTGCGGCTTCTTTATTAAAAAAGAAAGGCTACCAGAATTTTGTGGATGTAATTGGAGGTTTTGCCGCTATTAAAGAAACGTCAATGGCCAAAACCGACTATGTGTGTCCGAGTACTTTGTTGTAAAAGTTAATCTTCGCTTAACGAATACTTAATATGCAAAATCCGAATTTGAATAAGTTCATTTATACTTTTGCGTATAAGTTTTCTCCATGTCCGTAGCCAAAATTCTCAGTAAGTTTCAGCCCAATAAAAAGATATTCTTTACGCTATTTGATGCAATGGCTGTAAATTTAAAAGAAGTTAATTTGATTTTAAAGCAAGTGTTATCAACTAATGATAAGGAAGAACGGTTGGTTTTGTTACCTACTTTAAATAGCTTAAAAGAAAAGAATGATGTATTGGCACAGCAAGTAGTGCTAGCATTACATGATAATTTCATTACTCCTTTTGATCGTTTAGATATTCATGAGTTTTCTAAAACCCTCAGTTATATTTCAGATAGTACTTGCGCTGTAGCTAATCGTGTAATCGTGATGGATGTGCAAGTTCCAGGCACCGCTATTAATCAATTTGTCGATTTATTAGAAAAAGGTATTCATGAATTATCAAAAGCTATTTCAGAGCTTAAACATACAAATGCTTTTTACCGTATTACTGAATCCTGTTTTTTAATCAATCAATATGAAAGCAAGGCTTCTGATCTGTTGGAATATGCCCTAGTGGCTTTGTATGAAGAGCAAAAAAATCCAATTGAGGTCATCAAAATAAAAATCATTTATGATTTGCTGATGCAAGTATTAGATTATTGCCAAGATGCTACCTGCGTATTAGAATCTATTATTGTTAAATCGGTATAGCTTCTTATTCTTAATAATTACATAGTCATCCCCTAACATCTTAGTAATATTACCACTGTAGTTTTGCAAAAAACTATATGAATCTTTCAAAGCTATGTGCAGTTTTAGTTTTTTTTCTATTCGTACTATGCTCCAGCGCGTCTTTAACAAGCGCCAAAAACGTAAAAGTGCTCACTTGGAA
>JACCDH010097655.1_pt1 | contig 12772 bp, 6 predicted proteins | sample 7442481 | NCBI WGS metagenome assembly JACCDH01 (sample SAMN15323433, study PRJNA562643) | freshwater metagenome | isolation source: river surface water | place: USA:Blue River Watershed | collected 2017-08-15
GCCAGGCCCATGAGCGACAGCACCACAGCGGCCGCAAGGAAATGAACGCGGCCAAGGCCACCCAGGCGATGCAAGTTGCACATGATCCGACTCCGTGTTGGGTCGGATTCTGCGGCGAAAACCGCCCGGCGGGATCTCAGTTCAGCAGGGCCGGCTCAAACGACCCCCGGGGCTCAGCGCCCCCAACGCGGGTCACGCGACTGGAACTGGCCGCGGGGCTTGCGCTCATCGAACCGGCCGCGTCCGCCCTCGGGGCCACCGGGGTGTGCCCCACGGTGGCCATCCGATGCACCAGCCGGTCGGCCTGCGCCCCTGAACCCACCATGTCCGCCCGGGCGACCGTGCCCACCGCCGTAGCTGCGGCGCTCACCGGCACCCTTGGGCGGGCCCGAGAAGATGCGCGGCTCAGGCTGCTGCGGCTCCAGACCCGACACCTGGGCCACAGGAATCGGCTGCGTGGTGAACTGCTGGATGCGCTTGACCATGGACACATCGCGCCGCTCGGCCAGCGTCACCGCCAAGCCATTGCGGCCCGCACGGCCGGTACGCCCGATGCGGTGCACATAGTCCTCGGCCTTCATCGGCATGCCGTAATTGATCACATGGCTGATGGTGGGCACGTCGATGCCGCGCGCGGCCACGTCGGTGGCCACCAGCACGCGCAACTGTCGCGTGCGCAGGCCCTGCAACACGCGGTTGCGCCGGCCCTGTGGCATGCCGCCGTGCAGGGAGGCAACCCGGTGACCGAACTCGGCCAAACGGTCGGCCAGCCAATCGGCATCCTGTTGCGTTGAGGTGAACACCACGGCCTGGTCGACTTCACGGTCGGCCAGCAGGTGGTCCAACAGCGCGTCCTTGTGTTGGCGGTTGTCGGCCCAGTGCAGGCGCTGTTCAATGCTGGCGTGGGTGTCGGTGTGGCGCGCCACTTGAACCGTCTGCGCCTCGGGCTTGAGCAGTTCATCGGCCAGTCGGCCCACATGCCCGGCGAAAGTGGCGCTGAACATCACCGTCTGCCGTTGGGCGGGGGTTTGCTGCGCGATGTGGCGAATGTCGTCGATGAAGCCCATGTCCAGCATGCGATCGGCTTCGTCAAGCACCAGCGTGTCCAGGTTGGACAACACTGCCTTGCCCGTGCCCAGGTGGTCGATCAGGCGGCCGGGCGTGGCAATCAGCACATCCAAAGGACCGCGCAAGGCCTTGAGCTGCGCGCCGTAGGGAACACCACCCACCACGGTGGCCACGCGCAGGCCCTGCACATGCTTGCCGTAGACGGTGAAGGCCTTGGCTACCTGCATGGCCAGTTCGCGCGTGGGTGCCAGCACCAGCACGCGCGGGCCATGCACGATGCCCTTTTCGCGGCGCTTGCTGCTGTCGCCACGCGCCTCGAGGATGCGCTGCAGGGCGGGCAAGGCGAACGACGCCGTCTTGCCGCTGCCGGTTTGGCTGCTCACCTTCAGGTCAAGGCGGCTCAGGCCCATGGGAATGGCCTGTTGCTGCACTTCGGTGGCCTGCTCGTAACCGGCATCGGCCAGGGCGCGGGTCAAGGCAGGGGCCAGGCCCAAATTTTCGAAAGACATGAGATTCCGATCAAAACAATGCACACGCGCCAGGCTTGCCTGCGCCGGGCACGGTTTGCGCGGGCCAAGCCGACAAGGAACGGCCGCCCGCAGGTGAAGTCGCGAAAGTGGAATTGAGGTCCGGCGGGGAGCTCCTGCACAACAAGGAGCTTGAGCCCGGGACGGTACCGGTGGGTCCGAAGCGACGGCATCGCCGCCGACCTGCACCAGGGAGTGTCGGCCGAACATCGAATGCACGACGAGGCCGAAAGGTCAGAGGGGATGAAGAATCAAGAGTTTACCCTAAAGCCCGCGCGCGTGCAGGACAGTGGCTACAGTTGGAGGATGACTGTTCGCACACGACCCGTCGCGGCCTTGCTGGCCGCGTTCATGCTGCTGGGGCTTTCGGCCTGTGGCGGCGGAAACGACAACAAGACGGCGCCGGCCGCCGCCACGGCACCAGCCACATCGCCAGCCACGACCGGGCCCGGTGCCAACCCCGGTGCGGGCGCAGCGACTGCCGCACCGCCGCCGCCCGCAGTGGGTGTGGTGACGGTCACCTCTGGCGACGTGGGGCTGCTCACCGAACTGCCCGGTCGCACCGAGGCTTCACGCATCGCACAGGTGCGGGCACGTGCAGCCGGCATCCTCACCTCACGCACCTTCGAGGAAGGCAGCGACGTCAAGTCCGGGCAATTGCTTTTCACCATCGACCCCGCCCCGTATCAGGCGGCCCTGGCCAGCGCGCAGGCGCAACTCGCCCGCGCAGAGGGCTCGTTGATGCAGGCCCAGGCCAATGCCGAACGCGCCAAGCCACTGTTGGAGGCCAAGGCGATCAGCGAGCAGGAATCGATCAACGCCCAGGCCGCACGCCGCCAGGCCGAGGCCGACGTGGCGGCCGCGCGAGCCGCCGTGCAGCTGGCGCAGCTCAATCTCGGACATGCCTCGGTCACCGCCCCGATCGCCGGCCGCATTGGGCGCGCCCTGGTCACCGAGGGGGCCCTGGTGGGTCAGGGTGAGGCCACAGCATTGGCGCTGATCCAGCAGGTCGACCCGATGTTCGTGAACTTCACCCAACCCGCCGGTGATGTGCTGCGGCTGAGATCGGCCATCGAGAGTGGACGGCTCAAGACAGCCGGCAAGGATGCGGCGCAGATCACGCTCGTGTTGGAGGATGGCAGCATCCATCCGCACAAGGGCCGTCTGCTTTTCACCGACCTCAGCGTCGACCCGGGCACCGGACAGATCGTGTTGCGCGCCACCGTGCCCAACCCGAAGAAGACCTTGCTGCCAGGCCTGTTCGTGCGCGTACAGCTTGAGCAGGCGTTGGCCCCTGGGGCCATGCTGGTGCCACAACAGGCCGTCGCCCGAGGCGCCATGGGTGACTCGGTCAGGGTGATCGGTGCAGACAACATGGTGGAGCAGCGCCCTGTGAAGATCGGCCCCGCCCGCGGCGCAAACTGGGTGGTGCTGGAAGGGCTGAAGGACGGCGAGCAAGTGATGGTCGACGGCTTCCAGAAGCTGCGCGGCAAAGGGCCGGTCAAGCCGGTGCCGTGGACGCCGGGCGGCAAGCCGGCCAGCGCTCCACCGGCCAAGGCCTCCGAGCCGGCGCCCGCGGCCAAGCCCGCTCCGGCGGCCCGATAGGAGCCGCGAATGGCGCAGTTCTTCATCACCCGCCCGGTCTTCGCCTGGGTCATCGCGCTGTTCATCCTGGTCGGGGGCGGCGTGGCCCTCACCCAGCTGCCGATCGCACAGTACCCGCCGGTAGCCCCACCGTCGATCTCCGTCAACGTCAGCTATCCCGGTGCATCGGCGCAGACGCTCGAGAACACCGTCATCGCCTTGATCGAACAGGAGATGAACGGATCGCCCGGCCTGGCCTACATGGAATCGGTGGCCCAGGCCAATGGCAGTGGCTCCATCACCTTGAGCTACACCCCCGGTACCAACCCGGACCTGGCGCAGGTGGATGTGCAAAACCGTCTGGCGCGCGCCACGCCCAGGCTGCCTGCGGCCGTGACGCAGCAGGGCATCCGGGTCGACAAGGCCAATCCGAACTTCCTGCTGTTCGTGGTGCTGTCCTCCACCAATCCAGCCTTCGACCCGGTCGGCCTGGGTGACTTCGCTGCGCGGTCGGTCCTGCCGGAACTGCAGCGCGTCCCCGGCGTCGGTCAGGCCAACCTGTTCGGCACCGAGCGGGCCATGCGCATCTGGCTGGATCCGGTTCGCCTGCAGGCCTTGCGGCTTTCCACCGCAGACGTCAACGCGGCCATCGCCCAGCAGAACCTGCAGGTCACCTCGGGCACGCTGGGCGAGCAGCCCGCCGTGACCGAGCAGACCGTGACCTCCACCGTCGTGGTGCAGGGGCGCCTGAACACCATCGAGGAGTTCGGCAATATCGTGCTGCGCGCCAACGCCGATGGTTCCTCCGTTCGGCTCAAGGACGTCGCCCGCATTGAACTGGGGGCACAGGGCTACGGATTTCGAACCCGGCTCAATGGCGAGCCCTCAGCGGGCATGTCGGTGCAATTGGCCTCGGGCGCCAATGCGCTTGAAACGGCCGATCTGATCCGGGAGAAGATCGCCCAAATCGAAAAGTTCTTCCCGCCGGGCGTCAAGGCCACCATTCCGTTCGACGGCTCCACCTTTGTTCGGATCTCGATCCAGCAGGTCGCCAAGACCCTCATTGAAGCGGTGATCCTGGTGTTCCTGGTGATGTTCCTGTTTCTGCAGAACATTCGCTACACGATCATCCCCACGCTGGTGGTACCGGTGGCCCTGCTGGGCACCTTCGCCGCGCTGCTGGCCATGGGTTTTTCCATCAACGTGCTGACCATGTTCGGCATGGTGCTGGTGATCGGCATCGTGGTGGACGACGCCATCGTGGTGGTGGAGAACGTCGAGCGCATCATGAGCGAAGAAGGCCTGTCGCCTCGAGCGGCCACCAAGAAGGCCTTGTCTCAGATCAGTGGCGCCATCGTGGGTGTGACCGTGGTGCTGGTATCGGTGTTCATCCCGCTGGCCTTCTTCAGCGGTGCCATCGGCAACATTTACCGCCAGTTTGCGGCCGTGATGGTCACGGCGATTCTGCTGTCCGCCTTTCTCGCGCTGTCCTTCTCTCCAGCGCTGTGCGCCACCCTGCTCAAGCCGGTGCAACCCGGCCATCACCATGCGAAGAAGGGCTTCTTTGGCTGGTTCAACCGCAGCTATGCCCGCGCAGCACGAGGCTACGAGGGCATCGTGGCGCGCATGGTGCGGCAGACGGGACGCTACCTGGTCATCTATGCGGCCGTGATTGGCGCAGCTGGCGTGATGTACACGCGGCTGCCCACCGCCTTCGTTCCCAACGAGGACCAAGGCAACATCCTGATCAACGTATTGCTGCCCCCAGGGGCCACCCAGCAACGCACGCTGGAAGTGATGAAGCAAATCGAAGGCGTGATGCTCAAGCAGCCCGAAGTGGCGGCCATGACCAGCGTGATGGGCTTCAATTTCTCGGGTTCAGGACAGAACTCGGCCTTGAACTTCGTGGCGCTCAAGGACTGGGATGAACGACCTGACCCTGAGCAGTCAGCGCAGGCTCTGGTCAAGCGGGCACAAGGGATGCTGTCGGGCATTCGGGATGCCTTCATCTTCCCGGTGAGTCCGCCGGCCATTCGAGAACTGGGCCGTGCCAATGGCTTCGCCTTTCGCCTGCAGGACCGTGCCGGTGTTGGCCGCGATGTGCTGCTGCAGGCGCGCAACCAGTTGCTGGGCGAGGCCCAGAAGAGCCCCCTGCTGGCCGCGGTTCGACCGGACGGGCTGGAAGACGCGGCGCAGGTGGAGCTGGAGATCAACCGCGACCGCGCAGCCGCATTGGGCGTGAGTTTCGGCGCGGTGAACAACGTGCTGGCGACCTCCCTTGGATCGGCGTACATCAACGATTTCCTGAACCAGGGTCGTGTGCAGCGTGTGATCGTGCAAGCCGATGCACCGGCCCGAATGGAACCCGATGACCTGTTGCAGCTCACCGTGCTGAACGCACAGGGGCAGGCGGTGCCGCTGGGCGCCTTCGCCAAGACGAAGTGGATCACCGGCGCGATGCAAGCGGTTCGCTACAACGGCTACCCGGCCATGCGCATCGCCGGCGAGCCGGCCAAGGGCGTGAGTTCGGGGGAGGCCATCGCCGAAATCGAGCGTCTGGCGGCGCAGCTGCCCAACGGCATCGGCTACGAATGGACGGGCCTGGCGCGCGAAGAAAAGCTCAGCGGCGCAACCGCCTACCTGCTGTTCTTCTTCTCCATGCTGGCGGTGTTCCTGTGCCTGGCTGCTCTGTACGAGAGCTGGTCGATTCCGCTGTCCGTGATCCTGGTGGTGCCTCTGGGCGTGCTGGGCGTGGTCAGCGCCACCTTGATGCGCGGCCTGGAGAACGACGTGTTCTTCAAGGTGGGCATGATCACCATCATCGGCCTGTCCGCCAAGAACGCAGTGCTGATCATCGAGTTCGCCAAGGACCTGCACGCGCAGGGCAAGGACGTGATCGAGGCGGTACTGGAGGCCGCCCACCTTCGCCTGCGGCCCATCATCATGACCTCCATGGCCTTCATCCTGGGCGTGATGCCCCTGGTGCTGGCCACGGGTGCGGGCTCAGCCGGTCAGCGCTCGATCGGCACCGGTGTGTTGGGCGGCATGATTTCCGCGACCGCGCTGGCCATCTTCATGGTGCCGGTTTTCTTCGTGGTGGTGCGGCGTCTGTTCAAGGGCTCGGAGCGTCAGCGGCAGCTTTACGCACACGAAGATCCTGACAAGCCCAAGGCGGAGGACTGGTCATGAAGTCGCTTCGCCTGTGCTTGAGGGCCGGCCCTAGAACCCTGTCGGCAGTCCCCGTGCTGGCCCTGGCAGCCGCTGCCCTGCAGTTGGCTGCCTGCTCCAGCACGCCCACCGCACCGCATGCGTCTGATGCCCCGAAAGCAGGGGCTGCATTGTCTGCACCGGCCACACCGGCCACACCGGCTTCAGCACCCCTCATCGCGCAGCAGTTCGATCCCGCCCACGGGGGCCGAGGGGCGACCGTGTCCGGTTCCGATGCGACGTCCCCATCGGCTGCCCCTTTGATGGCCTGGGACCGTTTCTTCACCGAGCCGCGCCTGCAGGCCCTGATCCGCTTGGCGCTGGAGCACAACCGCGACTTGCGCGCGGCTGCGCTGAACGTGGAGCAGGCCCGGGCGCAGGCCGTCATCCGCGAGGCCGATCTGTGGCCCAGCGTGAACCTGGGCGTGGGTGGCGTGAGGGTGCCGACCAATACCGGGGGCGTCAGCACCACGGTGACCGGCGGACTGGCGGTCACCGCCTACGAGATCGACCTCTTCGGTCGCGTGCGCCAACAGGCATCAGCCGCACAGGCGCAATTGCAGGCCAGCGAATTCCTTCAGGCCGCTGCGCGGGCCAGCCTGATTGCGGCGGTGGCCTCGGCCTATGCGAACCTGCAGGCCGATGAGGCCCTGATGAGCGTCACCCAGGACACGCTCAGCGGCCGTGAAGAGAACCTGAAAATCGTGCAGGGGCGCGTGCGCTCGGGTGCGGCCTCGGCCCTTGAATTGGTGCAAGCCGAGTCCCTCCTGCAGGCCGCGCGGGCGGCCCTGGCGCAAGTACAGCGGCAACGTGCGCTGGATGAAAGCGCCCTGGTGCTGCTGGTGGGACGCCCCTTGCCATCCGATCTGCCGGCGCCTTTGGCGATGCCGCTGCCGGCCCGTGGGGCCACCGCGGCTGCCTTCGGCCCCACGGGTGGCATCAACGCGGGTGTGCTGTCGGCCGGCCTGCCCTCGGAAGTGCTTGCTCAACGGCCCGACATCGCGGCCGCCGAGGCCCAGCTTCGTGCGGCGCAGGCCAATGTGGAAGCGGCAAGGCGCGCCCTCTTCCCACGCATCAGCCTGACGGCCTCTTACGGACAGGCCAGCAAGGAGCTCTCTTCGCTGTTTTCAGGCGGCAACTGGGTGTGGGGCGTGGCACCGCAACTGCTGGCGCCCATCTTCGACGCCGGGCGTCTGCGCGCCGGCGTGCAGCAGGCCCAGGCCCAGCGGCAAGCGGCCTTGGCCCAGTACGAGAAATCGGTGCAGGTGGCGTTCAAGGAAGTCAACGATGCGCTGGCGGCGCGCACCACGCTGAGCGATCAAGGACAGGCGCTGCAGGCGCAGGTTCGGGCTGAGGCACAGCGGGTGGAGTTGGCGCAACTGCGCTGGCGCCTGGGGGCATCGGCCTACTTGGAGGTGCTGGATGCGCAGCGCTCCCTGTATGCCGCACAGACGGCCCTGATCCAGGCCCAAGCGGGGATCGCGCAGAACCAGGCCAGCCTGTACAAGGTGCTCGGCGGCGGCGCACGCTGAAGCCCCCCCCAACGGCGCTAGACGGGGGGCGTTTGGGCGCGTTGCAGCAGCTCGGTCATGGCCGCAGCCTGCGAGGCGTCGATGCGCTGGGCCTCCAGGGCCGCGCGGACGCTGCGCAGGCTGATCTGGGCGTACAGCTCCAACTCCTGGGGCCCAGCCGCGCCCAGTGCGCGCAAGTGTTGTTGCAACACCCCCAAATCGCCACGCGCGACCACGCCGGCCATGCCGGGCCCCAGACCCTTGGCCTCGATGGCCCGAACGGTGCTGTTCAAGAGCGGCAGCAAGGCGGCCAATGCCTCATCGTGACCCACGCCGAACCGCGCCCAGTGGCGCACGGCCTCGTCCATCAGCGTCACCACGAGTGAGCCGGCGTAGTGCGCACTGGCGTGATACAGCGCGCGGCTGCCCGTCGGCAATTGAAAGGGCCTCATCTGAAGGTCGCCGGCCACTGCGAACAGTGCACGCCGCACACCCTCGTGCGCCGACTCGATGGCCACCGCGCACCCGGCCAGCCCGGCCAGTGCGGCCTCCAGGTCGCCAAAGGTGTGCAAGGGATGGAAGCCGGCCGGGTGTGCGCCGGCCTGGGCCGCCGCCGCCAGCGCGGCCAAGTCGGTGGCCCCGCTGCAATGCAACGCCACCTGGCCGGCGCGCCACGGCAAGCCATCGGCCACTGGGTGAATCTGGTCATCGCTCACCGTGATGAACACGGTGTCGCAGGCATGCACCAGGCTGGCCGCATCCGGCATCACGGTGACGGTGTGGCCCTCAGAGCCCAGTCGATCAGCCAATGCCCGCGCCGAGGTGGTGCGGCGACTGCACACCGCAACCACCTTGCTGCCGGCGCGGGCCAGGGCCAGGGCCATCACCTGAGCCAGGCGCCCTGCGCCGATGAACCCGATGCGATTGAGCTGATGCGTCATGGCCACAGCTTATCGCGGCCGCTGATGAGAGAACGCCGGCGCGAGAATGACCATCGTCGGCAGGGCCTTGCGGCGCCCATTAAGCTCCAACCCTGTGCCAGGAGCCCCCATGAACCACCCCGCCCATTCCGCAGCACCCGATCATCCAGTGGCCGTTGGGGGCACCGATCGGCGGCAGTTCCTGTTCATTGGCGCGGTGATGGGCGGTGCTCTGGTGGCCGGTTGCAGCCCCGTGGACCCCACACCGCACGGCCAGGCAGGCCAGGGCGGTCGGGCAGGCCAAGGCGTGAGCCTCAACGCCTGGCTGCGCATCGGTGCTGACGGGCGGGTCACGGTGGCCCTTGCGCGCTCGGAAATGGGCCAGGGTGTGCACACCGCATTGGCGATGTTGGTGGCCGAAGAACTCGACATTCCCTGGACCCAGGTGGGCGTCGAACAGGCGCCCCCAGGGCGGGTGTATGCCAACACCGCCTTGCTGCACGCCGTGCTGCCGCTGCAGCCCGATGATGAGGGTTGGCTGGCCCGTGGTGCGCGGTGGGCACTGTCGAATGCTGCCGTGATGCTGTCGCTCAATGTCACCGGGGGCTCCACCAGCGTTCGTGCCGCCTGGGAGCCTATGCGCTGGGCCGGTGCAGCCGCGCGTGAGGCGCTGCGCGCCACGGCCGCGCGCGAATGGAAGGTATCGGTGCAGGAGTGCCGCGCCACGCAGGGCGAGGTCCTGCACAGCACCACCGGACGCCGCGCGGGCTACGGTGAACTTGCGCAAGCCTGGGCGAAGCAACCGGTGGACCCGCCCGCCAAGCTGATGCTCAAGTCCCCATCTCAATGGTCGCTCATCGGTACCTCGCCCCCAAGGCTGGACACGGCCGACAAGTCCACCGGCCGCGCAAGCTTCGGCTCGGACATCCACGTGCCGGGCCTGCTGCGCGCGGTGTTGCGACCCTGCCCCTACCTCCCCGGCCGCCTGATCAAGGTGGACGCCGCACGCGCCCTGAAGCTGCCAGGCGTGCGTGCAGTGCATGAGTTTCATGATTGGCCGGTACCCGCGGTGGCCGTGGTGGCCGAACACACTTGGCAGGCCCTGAAGGCTGCGCAGGCACTGGAGTTGGAGTGGGACCCGGGCCTCAATGCGGGGCAGAGCATCAAGGCCCAGCAACAGGTCATGCAGGAACTGCTGGACGATGAAGCCGGCACGCGCTTCAGGAATCTGGGCGATGCGCAGGCCCGGTTGGCCGCGGCCGTGCAAACGCTCAAAGCCGATTACGAGGTGCCCTATCTGGCGCACGCGGTGATGGAGCCCTTGAACGCCACGGCCCTTTTCAAGGACGGCGAACTTCAACTGTGGACAGGCACGCAGTCCCCCATCCTGGCCCGCTGGCGCGCCTCGCAGATTGCGGGCATCGACATCGAGCGGGTGCAGTTGCACATTCCCTACTTGGGTGGTGGCTTCGGCCGTCGGCTGGAAACCGATGTGGTGGAGCAGGCCACGCACTTGGCCATGAAGATGCCCGGCACGCCGGTGCACCTGATGTGGACCCGCGAGCAGGACTTGCAGCATGATGTGTATCGGCCGCTGGCCATGGCCCGCCTGAGCGCGGGCTTGACCACCGGCTCAACCCCCGGGTTGGACGCCCTGCAGATCAAGGTGGTGGCGCCCTCGATCTCTGACGGCACCTTCAAGCGCCTGTTCCCGGGGCCACTGACCGAATCCGCGCCGACCCTGCCCGACAAGTCGCAGATCGAGGGCGCCTACGACCTTCCCTATGCGATCCGGCACCAGCAGGTGGAACAGGTGCTGTGCCCTTCGGTGCTGCCGTTGGGGTATTGGCGCAGCGTGGGGCACTCTTACAACGCCTTCTTCACCGAGTGTTTTCTTGATGAAGTGGCGCAGGCCCTGGGGCGCGATCCCCTGGCACTGCGAGAAGACCTGCTGGAGCAGCGGCCCCGACACCTGGCGGTCCTGCGCGCAGCGGCAAAGGCAGCAGGCTGGGGCAGAACGCCCGCACCGGGCCGCGCCCTGGGGCTGGCCCTGCATGAGAGTTTCGGATCGATTTGTGCGCAAGTGGCCGAGGTCAGCCTTCAGGATGGGCGGCCACGCATACACCGCATCGTCTGCGCGTTGGATGCCGGCACCGTCGTGCATCCCGACACCGTCAAGGCGCAACTCGAAAGCGCCATCGTCTACGGTCTGAGTGCAGCCCTGTGGGGCCGCGTTCCCGTGGAAGCCGGTCAGGTGAAGCTGAGATCCTGGGCCGACTACCCGGTGTTGAAGATGGCCGACATGCCGACGATCGACACCATCCTCATGAAAAGTGAACGCGAACCCGGTGGCGTGGGCGAGCCCGGCACACCACCGGTGGCCCCGGCCGTGGCCAATGCACTGGCACGCTTGGAAGGGCGCCGCCACCGGCGGTTGCCGCTGATCGAGCCTTCCTGAACACCCCGGGCCGTTGAGCGTGCGCAAGCCTTGGCGCAGGGCCCATACCGGGCCTATAGTCTGTTGGTGCGGGGCCCGGTCGGCCCCATCAGAAGGTGAACCCCCATGAGCCTCTTCGTCAGCCCCGTCTCCTGTCCGCGCAAGCCTGCCGTGGGCGCTTCATTCCTGCGGCGGGCCCTGCGCGGCATGGCCGGCACCGCGCTGGTCGTGGCCGGCGCCTTGTCCGCGCCTTCACAGGCCCAGCAGGCACCGGCGGCTGCCGCGGCAGGCCCCACCGTCACCCTGCGCTGGGCCGCGCAGAACGACATCCTCACGCTGGACCCGCATTCGCAGAACCACAGCACCACCTCGGCCATCCTGATGCACGCCTATGAGGGCCTGGTGCGCTACGACGCCGATCGCAAGATTGAGCCTGCGCTGGCCACCAAGTGGACCTACCTCAGCCCCACCCAGGTTCGATTCGAACTGCGCCGCAATGTGCGCTTCCATGACGGCACGCCCTTCACGGCCGACGACGTGGTGTTCAGCTTTGGCCGCATCCGCCAACCACAAGGCACGATGGGCATCTACGTCACCGGCATTGCCGAGATCCGCAAGATCGACAGCCACACGGTGGACTTCATGATGGCCGCGCCCAACCCGCTGCTGCTGCGCAACATCGTCGACTTCCGCATCATGAGCAAGGCCTGGGCGGAAAAGAACAAGTCCACCGATGTTCAGAACTACAGGGCCAAGGAAGAGAACTTCGCCTCGCGCAACGTGATGGGTACCGGCCCGTACATGATCACCGGCTGGGTGCCCGACCAGCGCGTGACGATGAAGGTCAACCCCAACTGGTGGGACAAGTCCACCAGCAACGTCACCGACGTGGTCTACACCCCGATCAAGAGCGACCCCACCCGCGTGGCGGCCCTGATTGCCGGTGACGTGGACCTGCTGACCGATCTGCCCACGCAGGACGTGGCCCGCCTGCGCCAAGACCCGAAGCTCAAGGTGGTGGACGGCCCCGAGGTACGCACCATCTTCCTGGCACTCGACCAGTTCAGCAATGAACTGAAGTACAGCGATGTGAAGGGCAAGAACCCCTTCAAGGACAAGCGGGTGCGCGAGGCACTGTCCATCGTGGTGGACCGCGAAGCCATCCGCCGCACCATCATGCGCGGCCTTTCGATTCCTGCGGGCATCATGGTGCCCCCAGGTGTGGAAGGCTGGAGCGCTGAACTGGATACCGTGAGCCGGCCGGATGTGGACCGTGCCAAGCGGCTGTTGGCCGAGGCCGGCTACCCCAACGGCTTTGAGTTCCAGCTGAACTGCTCGAACAACCGCTATGTGAACGACGAGGAGATTTGCCAGGCACTGCTGCCCATGTGGGCCAAGATCGGCATGAAGGTGCGCCTGGTGGCCGAACCGTTTGCGCAACACAGCGTGCGCTTCCAGAACTTCGACACCTCGGCCTACATGTTGGGCTGGGGCGTGGCCACCTTCGATGCGCAATAC
>JACCDH011629331.1_pt1 | contig 12772 bp, 10 predicted proteins | sample 7442481 | NCBI WGS metagenome assembly JACCDH01 (sample SAMN15323433, study PRJNA562643) | freshwater metagenome | isolation source: river surface water | place: USA:Blue River Watershed | collected 2017-08-15
AACAAAGAGCCGCTTTAGCATAAAAATAGACATCGCCCATGCTGGAAAGAGCAGCGCGGGCATAATCAGCTAACGCTTTTTCATATTCCTCTTTATGGAATCTAAGATCTCCACGCATCCCAATCATCTCGCGATGGAAATAACCTGCATCAAAAAAAGCATTAATTACTTCACCAGCTTGATCATAGAGTTCCAAAGCAAGAAGGCATCTCGCTTTCCCTTTCATTGAAATCTGAGAATCTGGTAATCGGGTCAGCACATAATTGTAATAGGTGATGGCCCGAGTAAACTCTTTATCTAATTGATAACTCAGCCCCAAATTGTAGACAAATGACATATCCGACGAATCTGCAGCAATTGCTTTTTCCAAATATATTCTTGCTGACTTTGTATCTGAATTTTGAATGTAAACATAACCTAACTGTCCTAATAAATCTGGTGAACTTTCTTGTTTTAATGCCTGCAAATGATCTTGAATCGATTCAGGATAACGTTCTAATTGGATGTAACAAGTTGCACGCTCCTTTAGAGCTTGCAAGTCAAGAGGATTCTTTTTTAAAAGTGTAGACCAAATAGCTTCTGCCTCAGTATATTTTGTTTCTTTCATAAGCTGAAGTGCTTGACTCGAAGAAGGAACTTTTTGTTGACCAAAAACTACCCCACTAAAACATAGACAAATAGCAAGAATGAATAAGCGCATATAATACATTTAGTTAGGACCGTTTACTTATAATGATGAGTTTTAAACTTATAAATTCATTTCACAAAGTAAAGGTTTAAGATCAATCAAATTGAAATTAATTTCCGGAGAGAATAATTTCTCTGACAAATAAAGTCAGGGTTGATTTAATGGGTTGATTTAGTAGCCAACATTAAAATTCCAGATTTGAATTGCTAAGAGAAAATAGTAGATTTATGAGGCACACTCAAAAACGAACCGTTTGTTTTTGGCATCTAAGGAAGGTTTTAAAAACTATTGCTTCCACGATTAATCTTGAGCATATTAGTGATGAAATTCCTAAAAGATGATTATTCGGCAACGTTAGATTTTTTGAAGAAATAATTATTTCGGCGATTCTTGGAAAATATAGGTAAATATTAAAAAAAATACAGTCGATGGAATGGATAATGAGGGGAATGTCTCTAGAAGTGGAGAGTATTAAATTATTTAAAAAATGTAAAATTATGCATTTGATTAATGTAAGATTCGTGACTAACAATTTAGATAATTTGTCTTTTGGATATATAGTCGGAGAAGCATCTAAAGAAGTAATTTCAAACAATACCCAAATAATTCAACCTTTTGATAATTTCAACTATTTAATATCTGAAACCCTTAAAAGAAATTCTGAAGCTATTTTTCAATTAGGTATGTGCTTCGAATTTGGAGCATATTTTTTTGTTGAAGATAGTCCTAATCAAATTATTTCGTTTCCAATAGATATTAAAACAGCAATCGAGTTATTTAAATTATCTGGGGATATTGGTAATTCCGATGCAAATCATCACTTGGGAATGATAAGTGAGCATGGAAAAAATGGTAAGGTGGACCGAGAATTAGCTTCAAGTTATTTTAAAAAAAGTGCGAATTCCGGCAATGCTGATTCAAATTATATTCTAGGTATTTATGAGTTACAGAACGATAGAGTATTAGCATATAATTATTTCTTAAAAGCAGCCGATTTAGGAAATGCGAATGCCCAAATTAACGTGGCTATTGAATTATATGAAGGCAATACAGTGTGGGAAAAGAATTTAGCTATGGCATTCGGATATGCAAAAGCTGCATATGATTCAAATCCAAAAGATTTAGAGCTTGAAAAATTTATGAATAAAGTTTATCATGAATTAATGAATTCTATTTAAAATGGGAATAAAAGAGGGAATAATTTATTGGGACAATGCAGCTACAACTAAGGTAGATCAGCGCGTAGTTGATGTTATGTTGCCGTATTTTACTCAATTCTATGGCAATCCATCAAGTAATCATCAATTTGGGGAAGCAGCTAAAGATGCCATAGAGAATGCAAGGACTCAAGTCGCAAAATTGATAAATTCAGATCAAAAGGAAATAATTTTCACCTCTGGTGCAACTGAATCAATCAATATGGCACTTAAGGGTTATGTTGAAGCAAATTACTTAAAGGGTAATCATATAATCACAGTTAAAACCGAACATAAGGCCGTTCTTGCTACCTGTGAATATTTAGAAGAAAGAGGTATTGAGATAACATATTTAGGCGTTGACAAAAATGGACAAATATCGTTGGATGAATTGCAAAAGGCAATAAAACCCAGCACATTGCTTATTTCAGTAATGTATGTTAATAATGAGATTGGCGTTACTCAACCAATTCAACAAATAGGAGAGATCTCTAAGAAACATTCAATCGCTTTTTTTTGTGATGCAACACAAGCAATAGGCAAATTAAATGTTGATGTTTTTCGAGATAATATCGATATGCTCGCGTTTAGTAGTCATAAAATTTATGGCCCCAAAGGAATAGGTGTTTTATATAAACGTAATCATATTTCTATTAAACCCTTAATTCATGGGGGAAATCAGGAATTTGGGTTAAGGGCAGGGACAATAAATACTCCTTTAATTGTAGGCATTGGGCAGGCATCATTATTGGCGAAAAATGAAATTCAAACTCGTAATGAGAGTGTAACAAAAAAACGCAATGATGCAATCGAATATTTTATCAAAAATAAAATTGGAATATTACCTCCTTGGGAAAAATTTCAAATTCCCAATATTTTAAATATCGAATTAATTTCAACTAACTCAGTTGATTTTATTAATTCTCAAATTGAAAATATGGCTATATCCAATGGAAGCGCTTGTAATTCAGGCATATTTGAAGTTTCTCACGTTTTTAGTTTGTTAAGTAATTACCCAGAAAATATTATAAGAATTAGTTTTTAATTATGGAACGAGACCAAATAGAAAAAGCTATTGTAGGAGTTTTATCAGAAACTAATATTCCATTATTGGCCAGAGAAATTTCTGTGCTTTTAAATATGAAGTATCCAGGTAACAAATTCACTAAGGCGCAAATTAAGCCTATTATATGGGGAAAAAATTTACGTCAAGTTGTGAAATTTGACCCCAATACTTTTAAATATTTTTTGACAGATTTAATAAATAAATCTGATTATCAATTTGACTTTACAGCTAAATCAATTAAATCAGAATTGTTAAGTACTGATACTTCAAGTCTAATTGATTTCGATAAGTTAAAAAAGATTTTTGACGAAGAAGAGTTGAGAATTAGTAATCCTTCAATTCGACTATTTATAGAAAATGTATTGTTTAGGTTACAAAATGACTAGTATATGACTTTAGTAAAACTTGTTTCTAATTTAGATAATCACAATAAAATGCTATTACTTGGGGTAGATACCTCTAAGATACTTAGATATACATTTTCGTTAAATGAGAATGATGTAATTGATTCCAAAATTATAGATGAAGCTGTTTGTTTACAAAAAGGAGTTCAACTTGTTAATAATAAAAAATTAAGAAAAACTCTTTTGGAATATATACCCTCAATTTCCCTACGGGAATTAGGAGTAAACCATCAAGAATTAATGGAGAAATACTTAAATAACGTTTCTTTATTTATTGACGATTTCGAGATTGAAGATTGTTATCAAAAAATCACAGAAACTGACAATAGAAGTTCATTAGAGTATTCAAATGCGGTTCACGGTTTATCAAATGGATCATTAGGTTTTCCGCACTATTATCAATTAGAGCTAAAAAAACGAATTCAGCAAAAGCTTAGTGACACCCAAAACCCAAATATACTCGTAACAATGCCTACAGGGGCAGGAAAAACAGTATTAGCCATGGAAGTGTTAATTGATGTTTTTCGGAATCATAATAATATCATAAATCAAGAAGAGAATTTAAATATAGTTTGGCTTGTTGATTCTCAAGAATTGAGTGAGCAAAGTTTAAATTCATTTCTGAAATATTGGAAACAAAAAGGAGATAGAGAGGTAATTACCCAAAGATATTTCGGGAAATTCAACTCAATAAATCACGAAATAACTCCTGTAATTACTTTTGCTACTTTTGATTTGGTTACTGAGAGACTAGCAACCAACGATATGTTGGAACTATTTTCAAATACTTGTTTATTAATTATTGATGAGGCGCACGGTGCAAATGCACTAACTTACTCAGATGTAATTAGATTTTATAAAAATCAGAATGTTAATCATCGAATTTTAGGATTTACTGCAACTCCATTCAGAAATGATGATAGCTATTTTAATTCAATTAAAGGAATTTTTCAAACACAAATACAATTAACAGATTCTGAAAATACACCTATTGATAGCCCAATTCTTAAACTACAAAATGAGATGTATCTTTCTAAGTTGCATTTTAATATATTAAATCCAGAAAAAGATAATAATCTAAACGAATATTATAAGCTATTACACCATAATGTTTTAGAGAGATGTAAGGATCTTAAAGAACAAAATAAAAACACTATAATTTTTGCAGAATCGAAATCACACGCAATTGCTATTTCAATTTATTTGAAAAAATTTGGCATCATTAATGGATTAATTATTGGAGAAACACCAACATATTTAAGAAAAAAACTACTTGACGATTTTGGAAATAAATCTAATGATTTAAATGTCTTAGTAAATCATAATATTCTTTCTACCGGTATTGATGTACCTGGAATGAACTCAATTATGATTTTAGGCGAAATTTCTTCTCCGACGTTAGCATTACAAATTTTAGGTAGAAGTATGAGGGGACCACTTAATGGTGGTAATAATGAAAATACCGTCTTTTTAACAAAAGACAATTATAATTTTTTACACGAATTTTTAGCAATAGAAAATATAGTTTTAAACAATTAACAATTATGCCAAATTTATACGGAACTGCATATGTTGAAAAACAAAGAAGTGCGGGTTACAAGTCAACAATCTATGCTTTAGCAGAACTAGTAGATAATTCTGTAGATGCGGAGGCCAGTTTAATTGAAATTTTACTTTTTGAGAAATCTATGATGTTAGGTCAGCGTAGATCTCAGACTATAGAAAAAATAGTAATTACTGACAATGGAAAAGGAATGCCATCTGATATTCTTAATTATTGTTTAATGTTTTCAGTAGGAGAAGGCACTAGTGATAAGCGAATAGGTAAATTCGGTGTAGGACTACCCAATTCTTCAATAAGTGTAGGGCGAAAGGTTGAGATTTATTCCAGAGTTAAAGGCACTAACGGTTGGAATTATGTGTTTCTGGATTTGGATGACCAACCAAATCGACCTGAACCTGGATATGATGATGCGATATCCAAAATACCGCCTAATTCAATTATTTCAAAAGTTAACAAAGATGTTAATTCAATTATAATTTGGTCAAAATTGGATAGAGTTGATGCATCTCGTTCAGGTACCATAATTGAAAGAGGTAAGCTTCTTTTGGGAAGAATTTATAGATACAAATTGACAGAAGGTTTATCAATTATTTTTTCAGAATATCTTGAAAATAATATTGAACCTAATAGCATAACAAAAATTATCCCATTTGATCCGTTATTTCTTACAACGCAAAAAAATTATATAACTGATATTTTATGGAATGTTGCTAATAATCAAGAGAATGCTGGAAGGCACCTTCAATTGGGATCTTTACCTCAATTTAATTCAAGTTTTCACTACAAAAAATTCATAGAAAATTGCATTGAAAATGAAACAAACTTGCCACTTTTCCAGAAACTTCAAGATAAATTTGATTTGGAGACTCCATTGGAACTTAACGGTAAAATATATAAATACAAAATAAGAGCTGCATTTGCTTATAAGGATATTACTAAACCCGGTGTTGGTAAAGGTGGAAGTGATAATTTAGAAATAGGCAAAGTAATGCGCATGAAAATGCTTGGTAAAGAAAATTTTAAAAGTGCAAATATCTTCTTTATTAGAGCAGGTAGGGAGGTAGACTATGGAAGTTATGGATTATATAATGTCTCCGAAGAAGTAGCTAGATGGTGGACTATTGAAATTTTATTCGATTCCGATTTAGATGAGCTTATGGGAATTAGTAATACAAAACAAAGTGTCGATTTTAATTTCATTGAACAGAGTTCAATTCCAGAAGTTAATAAAAATGAAAATCTCACAATTGGTCAAATGAAGGAGATCTTGTGGGCAAATATGACACAAAATCTAGTCAGTACAATCAGGAGAATGAGGTCTCAGCTCAATGAATACGCAAAGCACTTTAAAGAAGAAGAAGCAGAAGCATTATCTTCTCTTGGTATTGATATAAGTGGAAATGGAGGCGGCATAAGAGTGATCGAACAGCCACTAGTTAATATAATAGGTAGAGCAAAAAGTGCATGGACTCAAGAAAGAAAAACTGAGTTTATTAAATTCCTTAAAGAGCGATTCATGCATATTTCTGAGGATCATATCGTAAAGCAAGTTGAAATATTTTCCTCGGGACTAACTAAAACACTAGTTTTATATGCACCAGATCAGACTAATCAACTTTTTAGTTTAAAGGAAGTGGCAACAGTTCAAATTGTCTTAATAAATACTAACCATTCATTTTATATAAACATTATAGATCCGTTGAAGAGTACTTTAAATTTAAAAGAATTCGCAATTTCGATAGAAATGCTTTTAAGCTCAATGGCTTTAACAATGCAAACAATGATCAATGATAATGCAGATAGATATGATACTATATTTGAAATATATAGGGCAAATGTTTCTTCAAAATTAAATGAATTTATGATGGAATTAAAAATGTCAATTGACCCTGATAAGTTTAAAGATGTTCCAACTGAAGATTTAGATTAATTCACTTAATTGTTTTTCTATGTTACTACAAAGTGGGTTTAATTTATTTGATAAATGCAATGAGTTTGCTCTTACGAATAAAGAGATAACTATTTTCTCTCCATACATTAAAACCGAGCAAATTCGAAATCTAAATTCAACCAATTCCATTAAAAGAATAATTGTGAGGTGGGAAATTAGAGATTTATGTCTTGGCGTTTCTGATTTAGATTTATACGATTATTGTAAAGAAAATGGTATTGCATTATACAGAAATACAAGGATTCATCTAAAGGTGTTATGGAATCATAAATCTAATATGATTTTTGGCTCAGCGAATATTACAAATAGAGGTATAGGCGAATTTGGGAGGTTTAATTACGAATTGTCTGGGGAGGTGAATTTAGATGGTATTGAAACTTACAATTACCTGAATAAAATTATTTTTGAAAGCGAGTACGTAGATCAAAGTTTATTTGAAGAAATAAATCGTCTAGTTTCAACTACTGATTTGCCCACAATAAATTATCCAATTCTAGAAACAAATAAGAAACAGATAGATTATTTCTTGATTTCTCAATTACCAATGACTGAGTTTCCCGAAGTATTATTTGAGAAAATCAATTGTTTATCAAATCTTAATGAGGAAGAATTTAGCACGGTCTCTCACGATATGATTTTATATAATTTAAATTCCAATATGTTGGAGTCAGTATTTTATAGTCATTTGAAAAGTGAATTTAATGGTCATCCTTTCATCGTTAAATTTAAAGATTTTGTTAAATCTCAGCCTAATCAATCAATTCATTATGGGGGTTGCGTTAATTGGATTCAAGATAATACAACTACAGTTCCCACTCCAAGAAGCTGGGAAATGAAAAGGCAATACATTGTCAATAATTTGTACGAATGGGTCTGTTACTTCGACAATGAATATGGCTGGAATATACCTGGCAATAGAAGTCAAGTGATTTATTACAATAAAACCTAAAATAATAGGCACATTATGATTTTTTGGAAAAAACACTCTTCCACTCTTCCGCTCGTTTTATAACCTGCTCTTCAATAATTTCAAAAATATTATTGTAGATGCTATCTGAAAAACAGTATTTATAAATTTTAATTGGTTTTTCACTTAAATGATATGCGTAATGTGCGGCATCAACATTGCGAATAACAAAGATTTTTGAACTATCAAATTTTAGGGATTCACCAACCCAATCCCAAAAAACTTCACCGGGTTCTTTCTCCTCCACAATCGTTGTGATCAATTGATATCCATTCATACTGATACCGATCAATCTTAATTAATTTAAATAATATTTAAAATCCTCAGGAAACAAATTCCATAAATTCAACTCTTCAATATTTTCAATTTCATCAATTGAAAATTCTATTATTCCTTGATTTTTTAAGTCTATAATTTTTTCGATTACATCATCAAAATATTTATAATCCATATTTATTTTTAGATAAAACAACTTGCACAGCCTTCACCTTCAGCATTTAATATCTCATCTTGCCAGTTAGAGCCTGTCTTACTTTTTGCTCTTATTGATTTCAAATAATGATCTTTTTTGATAGTTGCTACCCGTTCAGACTTTTTTAAGTCCGTTAAAGTTTCTTCCATCCATGTATAACCTTCTTTTTCATAAGAAATTGCCGTTTCAAATAGATCTGGATGTTGCTCAAGTAGCCAAACCCACTCGATTTTTTGCTGGTAAAAACAGAAGAAACAGCCCGACCTGCTACGCGCATAAGTACCAGACTTCATTTCTCCATTAATTTCTACTGAATATTCAACGGGCTTGTAATAAGCTGGAATTCCCACACCTGAATTCTCTAAAATTTCGAAAACATCATCTATCTTGATAACATCTTCATTTTCGATTAATGGAAATTCGTCCAACTTACCTACCGGGTAATCGGTAGATTTAAGGAATTCAAAAACAGCCCTATTGAATACCTTTACATTTGTATCGAGGATTGCATTCAACTTCTGCAACTGACTGAATTTGAATGAGATTGGTATAGATACAAATTCGATTATTTTACTATCATCTGTCAGCTTTTTGAAGATTGTCAAGTTTGAATCTAAATTCTCATTTGATAGAAATTTTTTGATAACATCTTCACTCCAAATATTTTTACGAAAAGGGAAAATCGTTTGAATATTTTCCTTTTTAGAAATATAACCCTCTCTATTTTCATCTCCGCGTATTCCTACATAGGAGATAGTTGGTTCATTCCCAATATTTTTTTCGAAAGGCTGTAGTTTTAGTTTATTCGTACACCATCTGGAATTCGGAGATGGCAAATAGCCTCCATAGACCGCTAAAAAATGATCAAATGGATTATTTATGGGCGAATTTTCTAAATCAAGCGAATTGTAAATTGTAATTTTTTTTCCAAGCACTGAATTTAATCGATCAATTAATTCATATGTTTCATTTAATTCTTTTCCCGTATCACATGTATAGTAATTGATATCCAAAGTAGGATAATTCTTACTCATATAAATAGCTAAAGCCGCACTATCCTTTCCTCCTGAAATACCTAAAACGTGGTTTATTTTGCTCATGATTCAGATTGTTGAATTAAATCGTTAATAAGTTCAATTAGTAAACTTTTTTGAACCTCAGGTGAAAATCCTTTCAAATGACCTAAGATCTCATTCTTTTGAATTTTCGTTTTATTAATAACATCATCAGCCATTATAATCCTCGAATTAATGGTTTGCCCCTTTTCATCTGTTATACTAAAGGATACCATTTTGGAATTATTAGAGGATGCATTGAATTGATGAATATCTACCGAATTAATTAATCCTTTTGAATAGTCTTCAATATTTGAATTTAAAAGCGGGATTTCTTCGTCAAAAATATCCTCTATGCGTTTATTAATTGCAACATCAGCTAAAGACTTAACATAACTATTTCTATCGTCTAAAGGAGAAGTAAGACGCTCGAAAAATATTCGTTGCGTTTTATTCAATTTTTGCAAATCAATACCTTTCAACTTATCTATTATTTCATTCTTATATTCAGGAAAACTAGTGGACAAACAACCAAATGATAACGAAATTTTATTTTCGACTTCGAATAGTAAGTCTGAATAAACCTCTCTAATTTCTCTTATACTTTTTTGAAGTTGATCAACATAAGAAGTAAGCTTTTCAATTTCCGTTTCGGAATTTATGTTATGAAACCCTAAAGCCGCAGGAAATTTATCAAACAAAGCATCCTCAGGATCTTTAACGCTCTTAATTGAATCTCTTAGTTTAATGGCCTGATTAGATAAACGTAATGTCCTTAAAGCATAAGGGGTAAGGCTCCTTTGAAATCTGATGAAATTACCGAAAATAGACAAAAAGGTTGAATTTAGACCTTTCTTTGAACCGATTTGGGTGAGCTCTTTATATCCTTCTAAAATATTGATTTTGAACCCGCTGACATCATAACTTTTGACATAAAAATCACTCGGTTTTTTGTGAAGTAAGTCTAGTGTTTCTTCATTGAGGGTAGGGATAAAATCAACTGATTTATAAAACAGTGCAAAGTTTTCTCGATTTGCCAATAAGTAAATTGGTATCCAAAAATCAAGAAATCCTTTTTTTAACTTAAATGGAGCAACCGATAAATTCTGATACAATTCATCTACGGATTTGGGTTCTACATTACAAGATTCTAAAAACAAATCGCACTTTTCCCAAATTGGGGATAGTGAAGCCTGAAATATGTTAGATGATTCTTTATCTGGACAAGAAATCTCCCAACTGTTTGTTAGTTCATTAAATCGATGAATATTAGTCTTTTTAAGTAAACTTAAATAGATCGCTTTTTCTGGAGGATATTTTTCACTTTCAAAATCTAAATTTTCTAAAGTTTCATTTTCCAATATCTTCTTCAACAATGACTTTCTCGCTGTATTAATAGGCGAGCTCAAATATTCTTTATTTATTAATTCATTAAAAAAAGTAGGCGTCAAATGATAAATCTGAGTACATACTTTAGAAATTAATTCATTCAATATCGCACGATTATTGATAGTTTCTATTTCTCCATTATAGACCCAGACATTCTTCTGATTGGAATATAATTCATTATTAATTAGGGCTTTTAAAATACTATACTGAAACTCCTTCTCATCATTTAACAATCGAATGGCATTGATATCATCTGAATGTTTTTTTAGAATTAGATCCAGCTTTAATATAGTAAAAACGGTCTGTTTAATCTCCGTAATATTTTTGTAAAGGACAAAAATGTTTGAGGGGTACAATTTAGATTTTTCCCTTACCAGATCTAATTCTAAATCGTCGAAAATCAAATTTATGTAGCCATCAAGTACACCATGAGCTTCTTCAATGTTACTCATAGATTCACATACCCTAAACTCGAAAAACCTAGAAGTACCTAATTTAGCGGAAATCGTTTTAGCGAGTATAATTGGGAACTCCATTAAATTCAAAATTTCCTCTGTAATTGAGAAATTTGAATTAATTTCTTTAGAAACTAAAATTAGCTCCTGCTCTAAATCTAAATCGGTTCCTTCAAAGAAATTGATTTTATTGCTATGTTTATAAAACCTGATTATTCCAGCACTCTCTAATTTTGTTATTACATTCTCAATATTAAAACCCCGCGTATATAGAAAATATGCATTCAAAAAATTCTTATCAAATAAGCCACCTGCCTTGGTGAAAATATTTGACAAACCAATTGTTTTTATTACTTCGGCAGCAATTGTATACTCATCGTCAAATAATAATTCAGCTCGTTCTAGAGCTTTGAAAGTAGAATTCCACTGAGGTTTATGCGGGTTATCTGACCCTGTAATTTCACTCGGAAGCGTATAAACTAAATAGTCAAACACATTTGAAACGGAATAAAAATTGTTTTTTCGCTTGCGAATTGAAACCTCCGAATTATCATTTAAAAATGAAAATAAGGATCTCTCATTTTGACCGTAACGTTGTAATGAATTAACCAAAACCGTAGCTGAAATCCAATCTAAAGGATATAGGGATTCTGACAATGCATCAGTAATCAAATTATTATAACTGATTAAATTTGAATTCTTTATAAGATCCAATAGGAGCGTATAATTTTCGATTGATGATTCTTCTATCGAAAATTCCTGTAATTTATTACTAGCAAAAAAGAGAAGCTGCTCAACTGGTTCATTAAATAAAAGATCAGTAAAGCGACCTTTTATCTTTTCCCATTCCAACTTATCTTGCTCATTTAAACCTTTCCCGTAGGAAGTAAAATTTTGATGTAAAGTAAGTATAAAATAGACATCCGTTTCTTCATTATTTACCCACTCAGCAATTTTTTGCAACAAAAAAAGCTCATCAAGTTTATTGTTCTTGGCTGCAAATTCTAAAAATTTACCGAATTCATCTACAAGTATTGTAAGCCCTTTATTTTTCTTTGAAACGCGCAAACGAAATAATTCCAAAGCGTTTAGAATCTCATCATTAGACGAATCATCATCTATTTTCAAGGCTCTAGAAAGACTAGTAGAAAAAGCATTATTGTCACCTATAATCTTTATAAATTCAAAAGAATCTATTCTACCGATCCTCTCAATTTGAGAAAAAAACAGTTCTTCTTTATTTAAATTTCGTTCTAAGGCCCAAAGAAATGTAGACTTTCCTGTCCCATAATTTCCAATCAGATTAAATGATTTAACAGCATTTCCTTTGTAAGAGAAAATTCTATCAAAAATTTCCTTGGAATTTGGCGTAACAATGTATTCAAGTTTTTTATTACTATCTCGAAGTATATTGGTAGAAATATTATTTGTTTTCATATAGATCGGCTAATAAATCAAACTTGTCTATTTTACTTTTTATCTGCAACTGCTTAATCCCAGCATCATCCTTAAACACATATTCCGTACTACCTTCACATATTGCTGCAATCAAATTTTCAATTCCA
>JACCDH010295614.1_pt1 | contig 12769 bp, 15 predicted proteins | sample 7442481 | NCBI WGS metagenome assembly JACCDH01 (sample SAMN15323433, study PRJNA562643) | freshwater metagenome | isolation source: river surface water | place: USA:Blue River Watershed | collected 2017-08-15
GGCGCGCCCTTTTGTATTACACTTCCACCCACTCAAATCCATAAAGCTGATATACTCTATGCATAATAGTTTAATTCACCACACAACCTTCTATGTCATCACTACAATACATTTACCTATATCTTCTTACGGTACCTATATTTTTTATCATCGATATGCTTTGGCTTGGGGTCATAGCAAAGGATTTTTATCGAACAAAGCTTGTAGACTTTCTTGGGCCAGTACAATGGACTCCAGCAATTATTTTTTACCTCATTTTTATTACAGGAATTATATTTTTTGCAGTCGCCCCAGCACTTCAGGAACAATCACTTACCAAAGCTTTGATACTTGGTGCTTTGTTTGGATTCTTTACCTACGCCACCTACGATTTAACAAACCTCGCAACACTCCGTGACTGGCCTATTTCAGTTGTATTCATTGATATCGCTTGGGGTATGGTACTTGGAGGAGGTGTTGCCACACTAAGTTACTTACTTGGAAAAAACATATTCCTATCCTAAATTTGACAGAACGCGCTATACCGTAAAAAATATACTTTCACACATACATATATCATGAAAGACGTTACCATTTACACATCAAAGAACTGTTCATACTGCGTACTCGCTAAAAGTATTCTCGCAGAAATCGGTGTCACACCAACGGAGATTCGAGTTGATGCAGAACCATCAAAAACTATGGAAATCATGCGTGAAATGATGGAAAAAACAGAACGACGATCGCTCCCGCAAATTATTATTGGAGACACACCCATTGGAGGTTGTGATGATTTGCGAAGAATGCGCATGACAGGAGAACTTCAAGAACTTCTTACATAAGTTTTGTATCCACCGTATTCAATATGCAACTTCTAAAGTACGTTATAATTAAAAGCATATGTTAGAAACAATCACATCGCTCATTATTATTCTTAATGCAAGCGCAATTGGTCTTGGCGTAGGTTCATCAACACTGGCTATTAGTAGTTTCCTTACCGCACTTAAAGACGGAGTAATAGATCAGTCAGAACGCTCAATGCTTGGGGTTATTTATATTGTACTCCGTGTTGCGATGATTCTCATCTTACTTACGACAGTCATTATTATGTGGCAACGTCCAGAGATATTTGGAAACCAAATTGGATTTTTACTTACGCTCATTGCTATACTCTATATAAATGCAGTCTGTATGACCAAACATTGGATTCCAAGTAAAATTGGTCCTGCAGTACAAGCAGCAACGTGGTACACCATGGGGTTTCTTGCGAGCATCAATATGTTCCACCTTTTTACTATCACGCTCAGCAACTTTATCATCCTATATGCAATCGACTTACTCGTTGCACTATTTCTCATCAACAAACTTGTACAGCACATGAGTCGAACGAAGTAATACGCACACAAAAAATCGCATCCAAGGATGCGATTTTTTGTGTGCGTATTACTTATCCTTCCGTAAACTACTTGCACCAACATGCGGAATACGCAACGTGATGAGCGCCATAAGTGACGCAATAATTGCGATTGTATAATATTCAAAACCTATCGCCATTCCTATTGCCGCCGCAAACCAAAGACTTGCTGCTGTTGTCAGATTCCTTACTGTCGTTCCTTCTTTAAGAATAAGTCCAGCACCCAAGAAACCAATACCTGCTACCACCTGCGCTGCAATTCGCGTAGACGAATCAGAACCATCTGCATGCACTGAAATAAACGTAAAGAGCATCGAACCCATAATAACGAGTGTGTGAGTACTTATGCCCGCATCTTTTCCTTTTGATTCTCGTTCGAGTCCTATAATAAAACCTATAATAAGCGAGAGCACCATCCCAAACACAAAACGCGATTCTGGGGTAGCAAAAATTATTTCTAACATGTGTTAATTATACGATGTGCATAATGTCTTTTATATCCCATATAGTGCATATCTTTTACTCACTGATTGACAACGTATGGTTTTTCTGTCAGAATAGATTCAATCTTGAGAAACTCGTGTAGGGCTCTTGAGAACGGACATTTACTTTTGTCTCGGATTATTACCTGCACAGCCCTAATATACACACAATGAACACATCAACTAACCGACAACGTCGGCCAGAGTCTTCTGTACGTTCAGGCGACAGAAAATCTTCTTTTAGTAGTAGACGATCGTACTCATCATCTTCACGAAGTGCGAGTACTTTCAGCCCTCGCGGAGCTGATCAAGGTAATCGACCTCGTCGTTTTACCAACTCTCGAAGTGGAGGTCATGCATCATCTTTCAGATCACATAGTAGTGGTCGCGGTACTTCATCATCTCGAAACGGAGGTCGAGGTGGGCGTTTCCAGAAAACATTCGATGTATCTAAATTTATAAATAAAAATCCTATTAAGCCTGTGGAGACTGAGGTATTTACTCCGAAGCATGCTTTTACCGAATTCGGACTAGATAAAAAGCTTGCGTACATCGTTACATCTTCAGGATGCGTGTCACCAACACCAATTCAGGATGAAATTATTCCACACATTCTCGCAGGTCGAGATGTAATCGGACTAGCGAATACAGGTACTGGAAAAACTGCAGCGTTTCTTATTCCACTTATTGATATGACGTTGCGCTCATATGGTCGTCAAACACTTATTTTGACACCAACACGAGAACTCGCAATTCAAATTGAAGCTGAGCTTAGAAAACTTTCAACAGGTCTTAAGATGTATTCAACTACCTGTGTAGGAGGTACCAACATTCGTCCACAAATTATGGGACTTAAACGAAAGAATCATTTCGTTATTGGTACCCCTGGACGAGTACTCGACCTCATTGAGCGTGGTTCTCTTGATACTGCACGTATTACGAGTGTTGTACTCGATGAAGCCGATCGCATGCTCGACATGGGATTCATACACGATATGCAGAAGATTCTTGCAGGAATTCCAAAGGAAAAAGAGACTCTCTTCTTCTCTGCAACAATGTCAGATGATATTAAGCGTCTTGTAAACGACTTCCTTAAAGATCCGGTAGTAGTGTCTGTAAAGAAACAAGATATTACAAACAGTATCGAACAGGACGTTATTGAATTCCATCATAGCCATAAGTTTGAAAAACTTACTGAAGTCTTGAGTACACCTGATATGAAGCGCGTCATCATATTTGGAGCTATGAAGCATAGTGTTGAGAAGCTTGCACAGCAACTTCACGCACACGGAATATCATCAGAGTCTATTCATGGTAATAAGTCACATCAGCAACGTCAGCGTTCACTTAAGCGGTTTAAGGATGGGCATGCGCGAGTACTTGTGGCGACTGATGTAGCCGCTCGAGGAATCCACGTTGATGAAGTGTCACATGTTATTAACTATGATCTTCCTGCCACATACGAGGACTACATCCATCGTATTGGACGAACAGGACGCGGAAAGGAAAACGGAAAGGCGCTCACATTTGTAGAGCAACACGCGTAGATATAAAATCAGCCGACCCCAGAGGGGTCGGCTGATTTTATAGTTAGGGCAAATACGTCCAAACCTTCTGATCCTCTTCTCCATCAATCTTGAAGAATGAAACACCGTAGAGTTCAAATTCCTTTGCAAGATCAATTTTATCTTTCATTGCGCGCGCATCTGAATACCATCCAATTCTAAACTGAACCGTCTCCCCTGTTTTATTAGCATGCGCAAGCGCACGTGCGGCAACGATATTCCCTTTCTTTGTATCCTTAGGGATTTTAAGATTCTTTGAAAGTACTAGGTCTGACGACTTTGGTATATACGAAAAACTCATTTCCCCAGCTTTATTACGTGTTGGTGTTACTTTATATTCCTTTGCAACATCAAGCATATCAGGAATGTTTAATGCACCAATACGGGTATAATCCTTAAACCAATCTGGCGCAACCGTAACGGTATAGTGATGACCATACGATGGAATACCAAGTACAAGTTTTTCTTTAGGAATGTCTTTGAGTGCAAGCTGAATGACCTTTCTTACCCAATCCACATCTGCAACAGGCATGTATGGTTCGCCAATACGCGCGCTATTGAGCTTTATATCTGCCCGCTGTTGATCATACGCCATAATTTGTACTCGATCACAATGCTTTGCAATCTCTGTGTAGTCGTTTGCGTAATTAATAACTGCAGGAACATCTCTATACAATGAATCCGGTGGTGTTCGTGCCTCAATAGTACACACCAACACTTTATTCTTGAGTGCATATTTTAACTCCTTAAGAAACAGTGAGAAATGATTAATGGTCTCAGACTTTTTAGACTCATAATCAATATCAACTCCATCATATTTACCCTTCTCTACCATATCAACAATACCCTTTATGTGATTTGCGCGTAGCGAAGCATCACTCAATACAGTATGAATGCTTTGCCCATCACTCCACATTATTGTTGGAATAATTTCTACATGCTTTTTTTGAGCGTTTTTAATAAACCGTTTCCATTCTGAAGTGTGCAAACCCGCCTGATCTTTAATAACACCTCCAGCAGTCACCGTGTACGCAAATGGATATACCACATCGAGCTTAGAGAGATGTTTTTGTGCGTTCTTTATTCCTTCACTATCTCGCCAATACGGTATCCAACCACCAACAGCAATATCGTGCGTACTTGCAGCAAATAACGATGTTGGCGTACAAAGTACCACGACCAAGCAAAGTATTAATCCTTTAGATATAGTATTTTTCATATATGTGTATAGTACAGTATTAGTGACGATAATTGTCTCTTTTACTTACAAGACTACTCAAAATTACTATTGTCTTGCGTATAATGTATATGGTAAAGTTCACCATACCTTTGTATGGTACAAAGGAACCACAGGAGCTCCAAATGGCAACAAAAAAAAGTAAGAGAGTTCACCCAAAAGAGCTGGAGAAGCTGATACACCTTCTTCAAAGGCTGTACCACGGTAAAGACGTGGAAGTAACCAAGCAGAATCGTATTGTCTACTGTAAAGGGACATTCCCCGACACACAGACAATACACAATGCAATAAATCACATTGTTGAGTTTGCCAAAGCACACAGTCTCCGCGAGACTGTGAAGAAGATTCAAGGCCTCTCAATGCATCTCGAGCTCAGTCTCTAATGTAACAAAGGTCAAGAGCGGTGAGGACGTAAGACGTCTTCACCGCTTTTTATATATTCCAACCAAATCCCCAATTTGCATCAAATAACTCCACAACCCAAGTATCGCCAAACATCCACAGTCCCACATACATAAACGGTGCTACGATAAAGCCTAGAGAACCTGAAGCTCGCACCTGATTCCAAAGCACATTGTCCGCATGATACTTGTCAAACTCGTCACCTCCCAACCAATATGCTATATCGTGCTCTAAACACGCATTCGATATATCAAGCCCAAATATACGTTCAGGAAATAACGTACACCCATCGTATTTAAATATTTGTGGAGGCAACTCAAGATTATGTGCCTCTCTGTAATTTTCAGCTTCGACATACATCTCAAGTGTAGTATCTGGAGCGTGCATCCTATCAAAGACAACATAGACAATACCAAGAAACGTTAAGGATAGAACCAGTATTATTTTAAAATTCATACATGAAGTCTATCGCACACAACACCCATGTTCCTAGGAAAATTATATACAGATCGTCCTGCATATATACGAACAATTACTTTTTCTGTACTATGTATATATGTCATCGAGAAGAAAACGAAAACAAAAAAGTCGTCTCGCGCGTATGTCGTGGTATGAGCGGTTTTATGCATGCATAAAACCGCTCATAACCAAACGCTACCAAACCACAACTAAACTTCTTGGAGAAACACCACTTGAGGCAACCGAGCGCCTCCGCAATACGTTACACCTATCACCAAACATTCCTCTTGCATATGCGGGAAGACTTGATCCAATGGCAACAGGAAAACTTCTTATACTCATTGGTGACACATGCAAAAAACAAGAGTCATACCATGCGTTTGATAAGGAGTATGAAGTTGAATTACTTCTTGGAGCACGCTCAGATAGTGGAGACGTTCTTGGCATTATACAGACTGACGGTGCACGCATGTATACCAAAGAAGATATTATGCATGCATGTAGCAGCTGTATAGGTGCAATCACACTCCCCTACCCACACTTCTCATCTAAAACAGTTCAAGGAAAAGCGCTTCATACATGGGCACTCGAAGAGCGTCTTAACGAAATCCAAATTCCCCAAAAGGAATCAAACATTTACAGTATTAGAGCAACTAAACTCTGCACCGTATCTAAATACGACATCTCTACACAAGCGCGAAAAAAAATTAATACTATTCCGCATGTTACTGATGCACGAAAAAAGCTTGGGGCGGATTTTAGACGCACTGATGTTCTTGCATCGTGGGAAAAATTTGAAGAATCACCACAAGAGACATTTCAAGTGCTTTCATTTACCTGTATAGCATCTTCAGGTACTTACATGCGCTCACTCGCAGAACATATTGCTTCTAAGCTTGGTACACAAGGACTTGCACTGTCGATTCATCGTACAAAAATCGGAACCTATAAAACCATATATAGAAATCAGGGTTTCTGGTTAAAATCCTTTTAATACAAGTTATAATCGAATACTCATTGACTTACTATGTCGTTTTTGGTAGTATCACACCACTATGTCACAGGATAAACTAATAAAACTCGTATCACTCGGCGATAAGCAGGGCGTTGGTAAGGGTCATACATACTACACACGCAAGAATAAAAAGAAGCATGCGGACAAGAAGTTTGAATTTAGTAAATTCAACCCTATCGCACGAACACATACAGTTTACAAGGAGAAGAAATAAAAAAACGGGCATATGCCCGTTTTTTTATTTCTTCATTTTTTATGCATCTTTTACGTCTTCATTTTCGTTGTATTTGCCAAGTTGTGCCAATCCATTCATCTTCACGCGATGAAGCAACACCTTTTGTGCATCAGAGATATTTTCTGGTTTACCTTGCCACGCTGCTAGCATTGGTTCTTGAACTGCACGTGAATATGAGAACGTAATCGGCCATGCTTGCTTACCATACGATGCTATCGCTTGAAGATTTTGCGTTGCACGCACTGGAGTTTGCCCACCTGAAAGAAATACGATACCACCCACTTCTCGTGGGACCGATAGTTTAAATGTGCGGAGTGTCGCTGTTGCAACCTCGTCAGGAGTTGATTGATCTTTATGTGTATCCCCCGCGAGCACCATACTTGATTTGAGAATAAGACCCTTTAAGTCCACTCGATATCGCCGAAGCACCTTAAAGAGAACATTAAGTGTATGTGTAGTGACCTCCTCAGCTTTATCAATTGAATGTGAACCTGGGAAAAGCACTTCAGGTTCTACCATAGGCACAAATCCATTCATTTGAGCAATAAGTGCGTATTCAGCCATATGTACAGCATTAAGCTCGAGCACCTCATCTGTAGGTATAGTATCGCCAATAGTGATAACACCACGCCACTTAGTAAAACGCGCTCCAAGCGCATAATATTCCTTAAGGCGTGCATCAAGACCATCAAGACCAAGTGTAATCACCTCACCATCAAATTCTGGAAGTGGGAGTGTACCCATATCAACCTTAATACCCGGAACGATACCGCGTGCGGTGAGCACATCTGCAAACGGAACTCCGTGATCGGTACTTTCTCGAAGTGTTGAATCATACAAAATAACTCCCGAAAGATATTCTTCAATACCTGGGGCCGTAAAAAGTATCTCACGGAAATCTTGTCGATTTCCTGGTTGATTTGGAAGATTTGCTATTGCTAAACGCTTACCTGCAGTTGCGTCGCTCTCATCAGCAGCGAGGATTCCCCTCCCACTCTGCATGAGCTGTGCGACTGTTGTATATAAATCTGTATTATTTCGCATATATAAAATAAGTGTAGCATGGAGCACATGCATCATAGTATGTCATATATGCACAGGACACTTACACCCGAATACGCCAACCTGATTTAAATATATACACCGTAAGCGCAACAAGCGTACCCAATATTCCTATAAGTATCATGGCTCCTACTCCTGTATGTGCCTCATGGATACCAATCATTGCACCTCGAACACCATCAACAAAATAAAAAAATGGATTTGCTTTTGTGATACTCATTGCGAGCGGTGGAAGCATACTTATAGAATAGAAGATCCCGCCCAAATACGTAAATGGTGTAATAATAAATGTATTTAATACACTGAGTTGTTCAAAGTTTTGTGCCCAGAGCGCAACAAGCATTCCAAGCAAAGAAAATATTGCAGCAACTCCACAGATGTAGAGGAAAAAACTTACTGGATGCAAAAGCGTAACCGCACCAAAAAGAAATCCAACAAGTAAAATAAGCACTGCCACAATAACTGCCCGCATCATCGACCCAAGCATGTATCCAAATATCATTTCAATATATGAAAATGGTGCAATAAGAATCTCATCAATACTGCGCATAAACCGTGCAAAATATAAAGAGCTTGAACTCGAACCAAACGATGCATTAATGACACTGAGCGTGAGAATCCCTGGGAATACAAACGTGATATACGGTACTCCATGTATAGGATCGATATTTTTCCCGATAATCGATCCAAAAATAAAAATATATAACGCAGCAGAAATCATTGGAGAAAAAAGCGTCTGCACAACCACACGCATCGTGCGCTCAATCTCTCTGCGAATCATTGTGTATACCCCAATCCAATTAATCATGATTGTTCTTTTGTTATTTCGAGATACCGCGCTTCTAGCTTAGAACCATCTTTAGTAAAATCATCCTTTGTACCTTCTGCAACAATGACACCATTATTAATAATAGCGATGTCAGTACACAATGCTTCAACCTCTTCAAGATAATGTGACGTAAGAATGATTGTGGTACCAGCATCATTAAGCTCTTTAAGATATCGCCATAAATCATGTCGTTGTTTCACATCTACTCCCGCAGTTGGCTCATCGAGAATGAGAAGAGGTGGCTGATGTACGAGTGCACGCGCAAGAATCAGACGTCGTTTCATTCCCCCTGAAAGTTCCTTGAACGGTTTCTTTCGATGTTCCTGTAACTCAAATCGCATAATGAGCTCGTCAACACGCTTAATGCGTTCGAATTTAGGAATACCATAATACCCACCGGTATAATCAAGAAGTTTTTCAACGGTTGAAAAAATATCAACATTAAAATCCTGTGGTGAAAGACCGACTTTCGTGCGTGCATGTTTGTATTCTTTTTCAACGTCCACTCCATCAACGATAATACTTCCCGACGTAATTTTACCAATACCGGTAATACAGTGGATCGTACTCGACTTCCCTGCACCATTTGGTCCGAGCAGACCAAAGAACATTCCACGCTTAATACGCAATGAAAGTCCATTCACGGCAGTTTTGTTGCCGTACTTTTTTACCAACGAGTTAATACTAAGTATGTCGTCATGCATACGCTTGATAATACCACAGAGAGACCGTATAGTCTGAATATGACACAAGAAGAAACATGGCTTCTTACGGAGAAGTATGCCGGCGAAAAATGCGAAGCATTTTTCGCCGATTGCACTCGTCTTCATAATGGCGAACCGCTTGCATACCTTATTGGATCAATTCCATTTTTGAATACCGTAATTTTTCTTGACTCACATCCACTTATTCCTCGAACAGAAACAGAGTTCTGGGTAGAAAAAATACTTACAGAAATACAGCGTCACCCATCTCCAAAAGTTCTCGATCTTTGTGCCGGATCTGGTTGTATTGGTGTTGCGATACTCACACATATATCTGACGCTGTTGTTCACTTTAGTGAGATTGAAACACATCATCACGCTACTATTAAAAAAAATATTGCAAAGAACGCTATTGCAGAATCTCGGACACACATATACGGAGGTGATCTCTTTGAGCAGATTACTGATATGTATGACTACATCCTTACTAATCCCCCATACATTGACCCAATGCTTGATAGAACCGAAATGAGTGTTACCACATATGAACCACATCGTGCACTCTATGGAGGAAAAAATGGATTCGAACTTATTGAAAAAATAATTTCTAACGCTTCAAAATATCTCACCCCACGTGGCACACTTGTAATAGAACACGAACCCGAACAATCAGAATTAATTCAAGCATGTGGAAATCAAAATAGGTTTGATTCAGTGACTCATGTAGATCAATACAATATAGAACGGTACACAATCCTTGCTCGCAAAGCATAGAGAGCTGTGTCACAATAATCATATGGATTCCATTGATATTAAAGAAATCACACAAAGTGTCTCGGAAGTTATTTTTTATGGACTTATTGTAATCTTTATACTGCACGCAATCATGCTTGCGTATCATTGGTTTGCATACGGTGAAAACAAAAAGATATCGACACTTGCACTCGGTATATATCTTATCGGCGGAGGAATTCTTTTTCTCATACTAGGGATTAGTATAAGCAGCATATAAATATCAGTTATGCATACACAATTACTACAACTCGACATTGATGAAGAAATTTTGTTTCGTGTAAGAAAACATTGGTTTATATTTGGAGTAGAAGTTTTTAGTATTATTGTTGTTGCGATACTTCCACTTTTTCTTTACGTACTCATTGGAAACATACTCATTGAACACAATCTCACAACCATTCCGTATACGGGATACTTTTTTGCACTGTATAGCGGTTGGCTCATTATTGTATGGATGTCACTCTTCAGTATCTGGACAAACTATTACCTTGATGTGTGGATACTTACAACAAAGCGATTCATTGCACGAGATCAAAAAGGACTCTTCAATCGCACCACCGCAAGTTTTCGACTTGAGCGATTACAGGATGTAATTATTTCGATTAACGGTATCATTCCTACGTTTCTAAACTTTGGAACACTCGAAATTCAAACTGCTGGAGAAGAATCAAATTTCAAAGCATACGGACTTCCAAACCTTGAACTATTAAAATCAAAAATACTTGACGCCGCAGGAAAATTAAACACATCAATCTAAAATTCGTATCGATTGGTTTGCCAGAGCCTTCAATTTCACATACAATCAGAGCACATTATGTCAAAACACTTAAGCACCGAACCGTATAAAGGTACTCGTGATTTTTATCCAGAGGATATGGCTATACAACGCTATATTTTTGATACTTGGGCTGCCACGGCAGAACTTTTTGGATTTGAAGCATATAACGCATCAATATTTGAACCTTCAGAACTCTATAAGAGTAAAGGTGCTGAAAATGAAGAGATGGTCAACGAACAAACCTATACCTTCACCGATAGAGGAAACCGTGAGGTAACTTTGCGGCCAGAAATCACCCCAACCGTTGCACGCATGGTAGCAGCAAAAAGACGCGAACTTACGTTCCCTATTCGTTGGTACTCAATCCCTAATCTCTATCGATACGAACGACCACAACGTGGACGACTGCGTGAATTTTGGCAACTCAATTGCGATATGTTTGGTGCAACCCACTATACATCTGATGTTGAGATTATCGCGCTTGCATACAATATGCTTACTGCATTTGGTGCCACTCCAGATATGTTTGAAATCCGCATTAACAACCGTGCATGGATTAATGAGATACTGACACAAGAAGGTCTTGATGAGACGCAGTCAAAGGCGATGATTTCATTACTTGATAGAAAAGAAAAAATTGACAACTTTGTAGCTGAAGCAAAAAAGATTGCAGGAAAGCATATCAACTTCAACATCGAACCCGAAAATGGAAGTGATCTTTATAACGTAGTACAGGGACTTCATGATCTTGGTATCAAAAATGTAAAAGTTTCTCCATCGATTGTTCGTGGTTTTAATTACTATACCGGAACTGTATTTGAAGTCTTTGATACTTCAGAAGAAAATACACGCGCCATAATGGGTGGCGGACGCTTTGATAACCTTACTGAACTTTTTGGTGGTGAGCCTATTTCTGGTATCGGATTTGGTATTGGTGACGTGGTAATGCGTGACTTCCTAGAAACCCACGATCTTCTTACCTCAAATATTACTGCACCAACACTTGTTATTATTCCCGCAGAGGAAAACAACAACATGAAAGCACAAGTACTTGCGCAAACTTTTAGACGTAACGGTATAAGTACAGCAGTTGATATGGGAACAAAAAAGATTGGAAAGAAATTAGTAAGTGCCGTTGAATCTTTTGTTTCCTATGCACTCATTCTTGGTGACGATGAAATAAAGTCAAAAACATACACACTTAAAAATCTCACCGACGAAACAGAACATACTGGAACACTAGAAGATATACTAACAATTTTTGCATAGTATGCGGTACGTAGTCTTTGATCTTGAAACTCAAAATACGTTTGCGGATGTAGGAAGTAACGATCCGAAGGATTTACTTATATCTGTAGGAAGTGTGTACGATTCTGGTACTGATACCTACACCACTGTTGCAATAGATGAGATTCAAAAGCTTTGGCCAATCTTTGAGCAAGCAGAAGTACTCGTTGGATATAACAGTGATCATTTTGATATTCCACTACTCAACAAATACTACCCTGGGGACTTAACTCAAATCAAGAGTATCGATCTTCTGTCATCTATTCGAGACTCGCTTGGGCGTCGCTTGCGACTTGATAGTGTTGCTCAGGCAACGATTGGTGCAAAGAAGTCTGGTAATGGACTCATGGCAGTGAAATGGTGGCGCGAGGGTGATATCAAATCAATTAAAAAGTATTGCCAGCAAGATGTTAAAGTTACCAAGGAAGTTTTTGAGTACGCACGAGACCACAAAAAGCTCTTCTTTAAAGATGGTCATCGTAAACAAGAAATCCCCATTGATACTTCAGGATGGACACCACACCAA